>Ga0209208_10010037_pt1 | contig 12373 bp, 10 predicted proteins | sample S1TSphfallax_3_FD_187694 | JGI IMG/M metagenome (GOLD analysis project Ga0209208, IMG submission 187694) | Host-associated microbial communities from peat moss isolated from Minnesota, USA - S1T2_Fd - Sphagnum fallax MG (SPAdes) (version 2) | ecosystem: Host-associated > Plants > Peat moss >...
TCTTGTTACTTCCTTGAAGTCACCTCAAACTGGGACCTAAACACAAAATGACTTACAACTCGCTCTCAACAACTCCAAAATCCTTGAGATTTTGGGAGACACATAAGATATATGTCTTCTATATCTGCTCACAATTTCAGCCCTATTGATGATGACTACAAAGAGATATCACTTTCAAAAGAAACTGACTTCAAAACTAGGACTGAAACTTCAGATGCTTGGATCTCTCTCAATACAAATCCAAATGACATGAAATTTGTCTCACACATATATTCCTATATGATCTATAAGATCCCAAAGTTGCAAATCCAAAAAAGCTCAAACAAAGGAGATATGACCAAAAAACCAGATCTGGCACAGAGTTTTCAAAAGCTCATAACTTTCACAAAACATATCGTTTTCTTTTGAAATTTGAGAATAGAAGCGTCCTATAGTCTTCTACAAGCTCTCCAAGTTTCACTCCAATATCTTTTCACAGTAGCTCTAGATTTAGCTTTAAAGATCTGAATTCCACAACTTTGATATGTTGATCTCCTGTCACCTCTTTTCTTTTCTTTTCTTTCTCTTCACATTCTTTCCTTTCCCCGTTTCTCTTTTGCACTTGACAAACTCCTATGATATTACTAGAGACTCTCAAGCTCTAATTCTAGAGACTTTCTAGCTCTAGATCTCTTTCAACTTTCTCACCAAACAACCACAGCTCTGATACCATGTTAACAAATAGGAGATCTACTCAAGTGCAAACATAAATCTTTATTGAAAGGAAACTACAACATAATACTCACAACACAAAACACAACATCAAGAACTCTCCAATGTTCTTGTCATGAAAAATACACAAACTTGTGTAATGAAGAAAAGAGTGGCAAACCATCAACACCAAGGTATTTAACTAAAAGACCAAACCACAAATAACCAAACTAAAATAAGTAACGAAAGTAATTCAACCTTGTGAAAATAACCTAGTTACTTTCCTACTCCAGTAACTAATGAAACCTAACTAGTTGAGCTTGAATTCTCAACACACTTCACACTAAAATGTATGGATTACATTCCACTCCATTGACACTAGCCTACAACCTTGTAATCACTACAACCCACCACGACCATTGGATTGTGGGAGGTAGCTATTGGTTACATTCCACTTTATTGCCACACAAAACTTTGAACTCATTGATGAGAGTTGCACCACTCACATAACACCCAAACTTCACCATTAGTTTTACCCCAATATCACTCTAGGCTTATAATCACCATAGTTAACCATGCCCCCTTTATAGTGGGATGTAATGGTTACAATCTAGTTTGCCACTATCCATCACCATGATTGCACCATTTATAGTACACAATTATTCCACCATTGATTCCACCTCAATATCACTCCAAACTTGTAATTGTTTTAGTTCACCATGCCCATAGTTAATGAAATGTAATGGTCACATTCCATTTTGCCACCACACACCACTTAAACCATGCCTAAACCACTCACACTTCATGCCACACACATTTCATAATGTCCAATGGTTTCATTACACTATTCTCATAATACATGGATATTTCACCATAGTATCACTAGATAGACCTATCATTTCTTTCACATTCCACCCATGTTATGCTCCAAAATCCACAAATTGTTTTCACTAGTTTATGTACCCAACTAAAAAACACGCACAATCTAGTTTTGACTTGGAACTAAAACATAAAACTTGGACTTGAAGCCCTTAAACATGGAATTGCATAAACCTTAAAATTGTCACTTGAAACAATGTAAATTTCCATGTACACACACAATGCAAATGGATCCATGTTACAATGATTTGAACATGCTCATGTGAAGCACACACCTATATAGTCCTTCGGTTGCTGTAGAGTTTGTGATGACATGTTCATGAATTCCTTATAGTTCCACCATGCTCAACCTCTTGAATTGGGCCTACCTTTCAAGGACCTCATTGTTGTCCTTTTCCTCTTCATCGGGATCCCACATTTGACATTGAGTATGTGAATATAATGCAAAATACTCCATGCAAAACCATAGTGCTTCATCATACATATAGCTAGAAGCCATGCAGGCTTTTGACCAAGCCCTATTCCTTACATACCTCTTCAAGACATTTAGGTATCTTTCCATTGGGTAGGATCGTCTAGCACCCATTGGCCCACATATTTATAATTCATCTACTAGATGAATTAGGAAATGAGTCATCAAATCAAATAACACATGTGGAAACCATATTTCTAAAAGGATAAATGATTTGACCACATTTATCCTTTTAGAAATATGGTTTGCAAATTGGAGAGGTCATTTGGATTGATCACCTTTTGCCAAGTGCTCTGCCCAATTGTATAATTGTCATTCTAGGACCATGTGGCAAAATATTGTGCACTTCAAGTGGTAGTCTTTGTTGTACCATGACATGGTGGTCATGGCTTTTCATGGCAAAAATCCTTTTCAAACTAACATGCTCTTTAAATGTAGCTAAGTATCCACTAATACAAAAATGGCATTTTATGACTACACATATGACTAGTGTTGTAGTTGTATATGCCATTCATGATTGATCATGACTACATGATTGTTTAGTCCAAAAGACCATGTTTCTAGGGCACTATTCATATTTCGTGACTACAATCACAAATGCCATTTATACCTACAAACATTATGACTATAATCATTTAGGCCCCAAAAGAGGAGCCCATCCAACTATTCAATTTATAAACAAATCATCATGCAACACGTTCCAATGCCAAGGAGTTGACACGTGGGGTTGCAATTTGCTAATTAACATTCCCTTAGAATTTTACATGAATGTGGGGTGACCATGTGTCACCATTACATTCCTTCATTAAGTTCAAATTTATAGTGGGTTAGGTTAGGGCTAGGTATGGGGGAGCTTAAGGTTAAATATGGGGAGGTTTAAGGTACATCAGGGTTAGGTCAGGGGTAGGCTATAGCTAGGTTTAGGCTAGGCTAGGCCTAGGTCTAGGGTGCAATAGGGGTAGGTCCGAGGTAAATAAGGGCTAGGTCCAGGGTAGGTAAGGGCTAGGTTTGGGGTAGGCTTGGGTTAGGTTTAATGTAAGTTAGGGCTAGGTCTAGGGTAGGTTTGGGCAACTAGTTAAACGGTGCATCATGGCACCTCCAAAAGTGGCAAAAATTTTAGGGTTTTTTGTTTCAAATTCTTTACATCAAATTAATTAGTGCCACGTGGCATTCCCAAAGGTAGCAACTATTTTAGGGTTTTTAGTGGCAAATTTTTTTGAGTGAATTAAATATGGCCACGTGGAACCGAACTAGATTTTAAGAGGTTTTTAGGGTTTTTGGGGTGATTTTGGCCAATGAATTAAATGGTGCCACATGGCATCCCCAAAAATGGAAATTTTTTTAGGGTTTTTCTTGGTGACTTTGTGCAGCAAATTAAATGCTGCCACACGCCACCTCTAAATGTAGTGAAAGTTTTAGGGCTAGAGGGCAAACTTATTATAACGAATTAAATGTTGCCACGTGACATCTACCACTATGGTAGCAATTCTAAGGTTTCAAGGGTCAAATCTGTCCACACAATTGAGTTATACCACATGTTAGCTCTAAAATTAACCCAAAATTTGAAGGTTTTGGGTGGCAATATTATTATTGTAAATTGGGGTAGGTTCCTTCCAAACTACTTATCAATGCTACATACCATCATAATCCAATCATGAAAAGGAATCTAAAATATTGATTACAAACATGGCACTTGATAAGCAAGTTGTAAAAAGAAAACAAGTTATGTATTCTTGACCTTTCATTATCTACATGCTCCTACAAGGACTTGGAGCCCATGGAAACAATAACAAACTAAAATGTGCATTGTATGTTGAAACAATCATATGCAATTTACAATTGGTGTCCCATTAATCCACATAACTATTGCTTCTATAATGACAAACTTGGTTGATGGAAATGTGTCCATGGGAACTCGAGGAACTTCTTTGACCAAATGCAAACACAACCTTCAGATTCCCATAATTCTTAGATCGTTGGATCTCTTGTTATCTCATTAAATGTGATTATTGTAGATGGTATGAAGACATCCATTATTTTCACAACCACATAACCATCAAGTATGGCCTTCTCCCCAATTTGTGATCCTTGTAACCCACAAACCATAGTAGTGGCAACCTTCTTATTGGTGATTGCATCCCAACAAAAGACTTTAATGCTAATTTGTACTTGCTACGTGTGTAACAACCACATCATAAATGGAAAGCTTCAATCTCTACACCATATTTACTTAACACCTATAGCCACCATCCAACAAATTCGTGACAATATTAACCATAAGATTTCAAAATTAACTTCCCCTAAAGTACGAAGTCATTTTCAAATTATATCCCAAATTTTTTTATCCATGTGTTTGGCAAGATCACATGTACCTATGTTCAAATAAGCTTTGTTGCTACACTTGGCATTTTGCTTGTTTTTGGTGGACTAGCTTTTGCCTCCTACACACATATGATATATGCACAAATTAGAAACTATCAAGTTATTACACATTTCCAATTGTTTGCATCTACTAAGTAGGTATTCCAGAATCTATTTTACTCACAAGTTCACCCCATGGTTTGCATATGATTCCATATTCCTAGGTAATCCAAATCATATGCTTCAACATTACCCCATGGGCTTTGTTTCGTAACTTCCAATGCCCAACTAGACTAATAAACTTCAAGCACTTCATTTATATGTGCCAACTATTAAGCCAACTACATATGTCATGAATTCATACATCTTGAACTATACAACATGGTTGTTTAATTTGCATGCCAACCCAACAAATAGCAGACATTTGCCACATTACACAATACTATAAATCTTGCAGCACATGCACATAAGGTTTGGAGTGTGACATTTCTTACCTACATGGATGTTTCATTGGTCGTTGACTTTAATTTCAACGAACCCAAATTCCCTTATTGCAACAAACTCAAGTATATCTCACCCATTGACCTTACAACACAATGACGTAATGTAGGCATTACTTATCTATTCAAAACTTACAACAAACACATCACTAGTACAAAAAAGGCATGTTATGCCTACACATTTCATCACATGTACCTATGTTGGAATAAACTTTGTTGTTACACTTATTACTTTTCATGTTTTCCATGGACTAGCCTTTGCCTCCTACACACATACAATAGATGCACCAATTTGAAGAAGTCAAGTTATTACACATTTCAACATGTTTCCCTCCTGGACAAGTAATCCAAAATCTAAAATCTTCTTAGCCCACAAGTTCACCCCATGATTAGAATATGATTCCATATTTGTAAGTATTCTAGATCACATGCTTCAACATTGCCCCATGGGTTTTGCTCCATAACTTATAATGTTAACTAAATTATTAAACTTAAACAACTTGATTTATATATGTCAGCTATTAAGCCAACCACATATGTCATAATTGCATCCATGAATAACCATACCACATGGTCTTATTACTTGCATGCCAACCCAATAAAAAGTAAACACATGTTTAAACAGAATAGTATTAGAGATCTTGCAACAAATAAAGACAAGGTTTGGGTTGCACTTTTCCTTACCTACATGGATGTTTCATTGGCTACTAACTTTAATTCCAACAAACCCAAATTCCCTTCCTGTAATAATTTGGAGGATATTAAACCCATTTACTTTATACCGTAATTACATACCTTACTAGTTGTTTATCTTTTATAACTTATAACAATCATGAGTGCATAAAGCCAATGCACAATGAATAAGAAGTACCTCATGCTCAAGATGCATGCCACATTGAACCTATAATGGCATTACTCTTGGCATCAACATGGCTTTTATGTGGTTTTGTGGCAGCCATAACAATACCACCACCATTTTTAGGCCCAACATACACAACACCCGTTCTTTCTTGTGTTTTTGTGATTTCTTGATTATAATGGTTGTGGTTTTCAATATTAGGCCTTGATTCAATTGGTAGCCCACCCCTTTGTGTAGACCCTTGAAAACCAAACCTTTCAACAATAGCTTTTTGCATGGCAATGATGTCATTCAAAGATTATTATAATTGATTCACTGATGTTGTGGACTTGGACTTCCATACATCCATGTTAGCTCCCCAACTCATTAGGCCATCCACCTTACCTATAAGATTTGCTAATAATCCCTTGTTGGCATCTTGGTTCACTAATGCACTTTGTTAGCTTGTTTCAAGAAAGAATATGTGAGAACTTCTATTATCATGTCATGCCAACTTTGCAAGTCTCTTGTGCCTGGTTGCTACTCTTTGAACCTATGGTTTTATTTGCACGAACAAATTCTAGCTATAATAGTTGTGACTAATTCTGCACAAAATTGATGAGATATAATTATCATGAAAATGAACCTAGGTTAGATTAATGGCTCTTATCTTTCAAATAATCAACAATATTGTATCCACTATCAAATTGAAACATAATTGCGCCTTCTCTCATGGATATTAAGGTGAGGAACCTCAAGCAAATGTACCACAAACACGTTGTTTTTCGTTGTAAGTCATGTGTTGTCACTAATTATTTTTCCAAGCATTGGTGATTGTCCATGCACTTGCATCTAGAAGCAACGAAGGGGTAGCTGAGCACGACATATGATTATGGGCTTGATTTTTGTTGGTGCTAAAACAAGGAATTGTAAATCCCAAGATATGAATATGTTACAATCCTAGTTCCATACAAAAAAGCATATAACATTAAATTGCCATACAATGGTTATATTTAAAAAATTGGAGACTTTATTCAACTATAAAGATCCTAGGCCCAACTGAACTTGAGTTATTCTTTGAATGAGTTTGGAAATAGTGATACAATGTTTTTTTTTTGCATGTAAAGTGGTTAGGAATAAAAATCTCAATATACACACCTAGGACAACAATAATGACAAGTTCCATTCATGAATGATTTTTTTAGTTCTTCCCATGAATGTACTAGCCTTGTTTAGGGTATGCCCATTTTACAATGTGTGCTTCTTGCTGTACATGCCCCCCACACTTAATCTTTAACATGATTTTCACTGATGCATGTGTAGCCACCATGATAACTTGTCTGGTTGCAAATTTTGGCATACCCCAATGTTTTGTCAAAATGACCCATTTTGATTCCTTACATTCTTCACACCTTGCTCCACCTACAAACCACTTACATAAGGTAAATGCAAGCCAACCCATGAAAATTGTTTTCAATTTAATTGGCAAACAAAAGGGGTACCTTTTAATAGGTAAACCCCAAACTCATGAACATCTAGTTAATAACCAACATACATTACAAGCACCAACTTGTGGTAGTTTTGAAGTACATGCACGAATCCCATGCATGAGGTAGGAAAAGGGTGGATTTTACCAAAAATCAGTGGCCCACACTTGACGAGAGTATGGAACTAGCTAGGGGATTTGTAAACACCTAAAGGACATTTACTTACATTAATGTAAAGGAGATGGTGTTCCAACACTAACTATTCAACTGTTGCTCAACAACAGATAGTAGGAATTTCAGTTTTGTTTAACCTTACATTCATTTTATATCCTTAATATGTAATATAAAAAAATAACTATTACAACACCTTCAAAGGCATGGTGGGTTTGATTCACATCTCCCCAATACACGCACCATACTTGACTGATAAACTTTCAGCCAATCCCCATGCCTTATTTTCATAATTCTCCCAAATGTGAACCTCATGTGTTCAAAATTGAACCTTGGTTTTGGGAATTTAAGTTACTTCTCCAAATCTACCTTCACCTTTTGACGACTTATATGTTTATGGACTTACAAATGTAAAAGTGTTGAAATACATGATTCTTCAGTGTTTTGTGCCACTAATTCTGAAATGGCTAGATTGGGATTCTGTCTATATTCAAAGCAATATATCATTTGTTGCCTTCTCCCCCACTATAGCCCCATGCACCTTGGTAGACTCTGTGGCAGCCCTATTATCATAACAAATTGCATTTATATGGATGTTTTTCAATTCATCTCTAAACACAATCATTTATATTTCATCCTTATATAAGGGAACAATGTTTTTTTCTTTAAACTTTGCACAAGCAAAACAACCCTCGTGAGCTCAAGTGTAGGGTATACATTGGTACATACCTTCATTGTCTTCATAAAAACTTATTGGTGTTCTACACTCTGATAACCCCCTTTTGCTACATGTTGCCTTCACATGTTTTGTCGAGCAGTATTAGCTAAATGGTCCACTTTATACATGGGGCCTTGACCAACATTAAATCACATAACGATTTTATGTCCACTCACAGTTATTTTGTCTAATAAGCTTAGGCCCCTTAAGGTGAGGTTGCTTCCTTGCACCCTATATGTATTATGCAAATTGATGCACTCCCAAGTTCCTTGATAGACTCAAATGTGAGTCTGAAGTGAAAATAACGAAAGAGTAAGGAGTTGGGGGACACGTTCCCTAGCTGACGCACCCCCAAGTTCCTTGTTAGACTCAAAAGAGTCCAACTATGTTAACAAAAGCGGAAGTAGTTGGAACTTGGTGCCGCTCCCAGCTTCCAGCACTAAAGGGGGTAAGAGGGGCATGCTGAAAGCTCCAGGATTAGACTAGGAAGAGGGACAAGCTACTTAGTTATTTGGTCCTGCATCCAAAACCAACCAACAAGTTGGTTAGAACTCATTCTGCACCTTTTTGGTGTTGGGACAAGCCACGGGTGACCTTGGACTCACTTGACTCACCACGGTCCGGACTCGGGGGAAGCCACCACCTTCCCCCATATAGTATTCTTTGCGTTACTTTGTGGCACCCGCATCCAAATGGCTTTTATTCCCGGGACTCCCAAGGAGGAGTCCCGAAATTGTCTCGGTTTAGACTCCCAAGACTTTGGGAACTCATAACTCCTAGCTCAGACCTTGGATTAGGATGAGGTCTAAAGTAAACTCGTAGCTCTCCTCAAGAGCTTTCCAACGGTGTGTTGCACTCCATCTACACACACTGGGTTCGGGTCGATTCCCGACTTTTTGTGGTCAGGAGTCAAACTGCCAGTTTGACTTTCGACCCTTCTTTTGCCCATAACTTGTGCTGCAGATGTCCAAATGGTTCATGCGAGGCCATTTTCGACATCTACACTTCAAGGCCTTTCCAAAAATATAATGAATTACCTCAAGGCAAGGTGTTTTTCCCTCTGCTATCGAGCTCTGAAGTTGCGGGAGTCCCGGAGGACTCCAAATTCCCACTTTTGGGAGTGTGAATCTCATCTTCACACTTGCCTCAAAGTGGGGTTGTGACACTAGCTTGCAACACTTTGGGGGTAGAAGGGAATGCTAGAGCTCTAGGATGGGATTAAGAAGAATGAAAAGCACATAATCACTCACACGGACTTGCATAAACCAAACAAGTTGGTTAATGCATAGTGGAGCACTTTTGGTGGTAGGACAAACCATAGGCAAATTCAAATTCACAACACTCACCATAGCCCAGACTTGGGGGAAGCCACCACATTCCCCTTTATAATATACTTTATGTTTGGCCATGGAACTAGCACCCAAATGACATTTTGTCCCGGGACTCCCAAGTGTGAGTCTCGAAATTCTCATAGATGGGACTCCTACAACTTTGGGGGCCCACAACTTTGTGTGCAGACCTCCGATTGAGATGAAGTCTAAAGCAAAGTTGTAGCCCGCGTTAAGAGCTTTCCAATAATATGTCGCACGCCACCTACACACTAATAAATTGGGGTGTATCACGACTTTTAATGGTTGGGAGTCAAATTGCCAAGTTTCGTTGATATAAGGAACTCTACAATACATTAAGTTTTGACCCTTGCAATTGTTCTCTGAAAATTTGGGAGTCCATCAGGACTCCAATTCCCAAAGTGGAAGCTCCCTTTGGAAGTGTGAGGGTTCATTCCTTCGCACTTTCCTACATTCCCGGGAGCATGCGATGTGACTCCCAAGCTTCCCTCTTGGCCCGTAACCTTGCAAGCCCTTGCCTTGGATGTGAGCCCAAGGTTAGGGTTGTGACAAAAATAACATAATGATTTTTACACAAAGTTATAAATAATCCTTCATAATTATAGTCCAACGCATGCTTCAAGCTAATGATATGTTCTATTGCCCCATGTAAATATGAAAATATTCCAAAAAATAGTGCAAATATGTGTTTTACCTGTGCCCCATGGTGGTTTGTAAGGGATTTCCCTAGGCCCATTCATCAAGTTGGCCCAACATTATCCCGGAGATAACAAATAAGATAATGTTAAACCCTAAACCATATGTATTATATAATGCAACTTGCATATACAATACATAGATGGAGGTGAAAACTTATTCATTTAGGTGCAAAAACAACTTGTGCATGCACTTCTTATTATCAACGATAGTTTGTAACCACAAGTCTTCGTACGATGCTAACTCTTTGTCTTGCCTTATGTTGCTTGAAAGTACATCTCTCCCCATGCCATCAACACTCTTGTAACATTTTGACCAACCACTTATAAGTGACCCTAACACCTATTCAAGTTTTTTTCCTCCCTACCTTCTTCACCAACATAATGCAACTACCACAAAGAAGGAAAAAACAATAATCTTACTTACCTGAATATAGTCTATGCACAGACCAAAAACAAGAGTTTCCAACACCGATATGTTGTTTCTCAAATATGTTGTGGCGACAACATGATGTATAGATGATAAGGCAATGCAACATATAACAATGGAAACACCCACAAGAGTTTTCATGCATTATTATAGGCATAGGTTCTTTTGTTGATTACACGGGCACAAACTCCTCCATAAGCGAAGCCCTTCAGAGCTCTTCATGTGTGCCCTAATCTCGATTCAATTTTCAAACTAGAGGGTTTTGACATGGAGTCATTGGATTGGATGCCGTCAACCACTATAAGTCTATTGGGTTGATTTCCAACATTTGGTGATTTAAGTACATTAGATGAAATCTAGTTCATCAAAAACTTCAACACACAATGTGAAATTACATTATACATGGAGATTCAAACAAATAAAATTATTTTTTGGTGAGATGCTCATTTGTTTGCAACTTCAATTGAAGTCAAATAGCCCTAGTGAATAATCCTTGATGCATCAATCTAGAGGCCAAGCAATGTGGATTACTGTCTAACACAAGTATTCATAAACACCCAAAGAAAGGTAGTTTCCTCCATCCATATCATTTATAAGTGGATTGGGTTTAGATTATGTTGTGTTTTTTATTCATAGTGATTCTAGTGAAGATTGGCCATTCTATTACAATGGAGTGAAACAAAACTTTCATTATTGAACTTGATGCAAAGAAGGTTACATTGGACCATGTACTAAACCAATTCAAGTGCATACCATTGTGACACAATTTTGAGCAGATTTAACTATGCACGTAATAAACTAGTGTGTTTGCAAACAATCAATCCATAGTTGGATTAAATAACGATGACCAATTGAATGTAATACCCTATTTCACATTTATGTGCAAAAGAAGGAAAGAAGGAACTCCACTATGGTTCTTGTTAGATGTGCCACATCATGTGCCTTCACATCTTTCATAAGCAACAACAAGTGTTCTTGTTCCTTCCACATAATTTGTCCATTATACATTCTTGCATTGAACATATCTAACAATTTGTTAAGATCATTTGGGGCCCAAGCTGGACCAAAACCCTGGGATCTTTCAAATACAACATCTATCATAATAGCTCCAATTAATACTAATGTTTTCCTTTCTTTCCCACCAATGTCCTTTCCAATGTGCAACAATTCTCCATTGCCAATCGACCTTGGAAAATTGATTACTATTGGTACCTGTTGATTTCATGTGCCATGTGGGCCAAGCTTAGAAACTTCATGAACTTGGCCTTATGTTCAATCATTGCTTGAGAAATTTGACCCAACACATTCATCATCATCAAAGGATTTCTCTAGAACATCAACATCAAGTCACAATCTATTTAGGTACGATCATTAGACTATGAAAAGGCATTGTATGTTACTTCAATTGCTGTAATCACATATGGTTTTTTTTCTGGTTGACAAGGGGTGGGACAATTGGGAGTGAAGGTCCACAAGAAGGCCTTGATATGCTTTTATTAGGATTGAAATTGGAGGTGTTTTCAATTGCAAAAATTTTAGGTCCAATTGGAATAACACCTCTCAAAGCTAAAAAGACAAGCAACACCTTTGCAATTTGCTCTTGGTCCCCAATCTTTTCCCTCTTTCATGGCCATTTTACACACCCACATAGCCATAGGACATGTGCTATTGTTTAAAAGTTTAGAAAATAAAAAAGGACAAAAATAATGAAAAAATAATAATAACAATGTAAAAAAATAAAAAAAGGAAAAAATAACAAAGAAAAGATTTGATAAAAAAGAAT
>Ga0209208_10010038_pt1 | contig 12372 bp, 10 predicted proteins | sample S1TSphfallax_3_FD_187694 | JGI IMG/M metagenome (GOLD analysis project Ga0209208, IMG submission 187694) | Host-associated microbial communities from peat moss isolated from Minnesota, USA - S1T2_Fd - Sphagnum fallax MG (SPAdes) (version 2) | ecosystem: Host-associated > Plants > Peat moss >...
CCTACATCTATTGGCCAATTGCATGCACTCCAAAACCTTCATTTGAATTATTGTTCAAGCTTGCAAGAATTACCTACATCTATTGGCCAATTGCATGCACTCCAAAACCTTCATTTGCGGGGGTGTTCAAGGTTGCAAGAATTACCTACAGCTATTGGCCAATTACATGCACTCCAAAACCTTTATTTGAATCATTGTTGGAGCTTGCAAGAATTACCTACGTCTATTGGCCAATTGCATGCAATCCAAAACCTTCATTTGAATTCTTGTTCGACCTTGCAATAATTATGGTTATCTATTGGCTAATTGCATGCAGTTGGCAATGTCCTTGGGTGGTACCACCAGGAATGGCACACCTTGATTTTCCTAGACTCATCAAAATTTGAAAAATCATAGGAATCACTTTAATGAACATTTTCATAAAAAACTAAAATTGAATACATTTATTAGGTTCCATATATTTTTGGAATCTCAATAATATAAAAAAAATTATGTATTTAAATGTTCATAATCATTGCATTTAAAAAAAATTCAAGAATGTAACACATGTTTTTTTCCTTGAACTTCTTGGTTAGAAACAAAAATTTGGAACATGATTTATGATTTTTTTTCATAAGGTAATTTGGAATTCATTTCATTTTTAGGTTTTTATTTGGCAATTAATTGATTAAATATATTTTTTATTATGAATTTCCAAAGTTGAAGTTGTTGATTTTTTAAAGGGCCATTTTAATTATGAATATAAAATTCTCAATTTCTCAAATAAAATTCAAGCCATATATTAGTGCATGAAATTGATAAACATGAAATAATAATAATTTATAATTGTGAACAAATTTAATGACAAGGGCTTAGAAAAATGATTTGGTTATTTTTTGTTTCTTAACCATTCCTTGAGGTGGTTCCCTATGTATATTAGTTAGTTGAATGCATTCCAAAGTTTCATTTGTGATTATGTTTGAACTTGCAATAATTACTTACATCTATTGGTGAATTGAATGCATTCCAAAAGTTTCATTGGTCGAGTGAATGCAAATTATAGTTATAGAATTTAAAATGAAATTAGAGTTATATATAGTGTTGAAAGGAATAACATGTAATATTTCATTCATTTTGAATTATTTTACAAGCACATAGAAATTATTTGGGTCTCAAAATTAAAATATTTTATAAGACCCATGAACATTCAATTAATTCATAATAGTGCATCTATATTGTAAATGTACACCAATAATCATATATATATATATATATATATAACACCTTTATTTGACAACATTTTTAATTTTTAGATTTATTTTGTAAATTCAATTTATTGTTATCAAATGACTAAAAATTTATTTAACCCAAGTATGTTTTTATTGGAAGAACATTTTATAACCTAAAACATTCATAATCCTCAACATTATCCTAACATAATGTAATAATGAAGGTGTATTTGTGAAGGTGTTTTCGAACTTGTAGTAAAAATTAGATGTACGTCTATTGGTCAATTGAATGCAATGCAAGAATTTCATTTGTGGGGGTGTTTGAACTTGCAAAAATTAAATGTATGTTTATTGGCCAATTCAATGCACTCCAAGAGCTTCATTTATGGGTGTGTTTGAGCATGCAAGAATTAGATGTATGTCTATTGATTAATTGAATGCACTCTAAGAGTTTCATTTGTGGGGTCTTTGAACTTGCAAGAGTTAAATGTGCATCTAAATTGGCCAATTGAGTGCATTCTAAAAATTCATTTGTGGAGTGTTCGAATTTGCAAGAATTAGTTGGTCATGGACACAAAGATAACCAAGACAACAAGATTTCCCATGGACATGAACAACGGTTGGCCTAATTTAAAATTCCAAATCATGAAACATGAACATGACATGTGGAAGACAAGATTTCAACAAGACTTTATTATAAAAACAAGAAAAAAAGAAAGAAAGGTTGTGACAAAATAATGTACCCAAAACTAATATTGAATAGATTAAAGGTAATAAGGAATTCTACCCCTATTTATACCCATTGGGCATTGAGTCCAAGGAAGTTATTTAAGAAATTTCCAACCTACATATGGCTCATGTTCACTTATGTGTGCCTATGAACACCCATGTGTGACCCATGTGTACCCATGTTTCATTTATGTGTGAACTATGAATGAATTAGATTCAACTAAAAATGAATTAAAAGGTAACTAAGTGTTAATTAAAAATGAACTGAAAGTGAACTAAAAGTTAATTAAAAGTTAATTAGAAGTGAACCAAATTTTAACTATGAGTTAATTGAAAATGAATAGAAATTAAATTAGAAGTTATGTACAAGTTCATTACAAGTCATGGATGAACACACATATGAATGAACTTCGTGGTGTTAGCATCTGTGACATCACCTCCCCTTTTAACAATAAGTTCCACAAGGAACAAACTTGGGCTTGTTTGGATATCATTAATGAAACTCATGAACCTTCTCAATGGCATTTAACAAGTTTTTTATTGGTTCCCAAGTGCATTTGTCCACATCATACCATGCCAATGAAAAAAATATTAGATTTAACAATTAAAAATCCTTGAATCCAAAATGTAATCCACTTCATATTATTGCTCACCATCGATTTCAATAGGTGGAGGGGGATCGTAAATTCTTTTTGGAATGGTAGATGTGTGGTAAGGTTCCAATAAAGAAACATGAAACATAGGATGGATTTTTATAGAACCTAGAAGCTTAAATTGCAAAACCACAACATTGATTTGTTTCACAATGTAGAATGGACCTAGCCTTTTTTTATCCAACTTTTTTAATGGCCTTGTTGTCTTGATATGTTGTTGTTGAAACCAAACATAGTCCCCAACCTTGAAGTTGGGTTGTTTTTTCTAATGTTCATCATCATTCTCCTTGTTTATCTTATGCACTTCTTCAAGGTTAGATACAAGTTGAGCTTGAACATCCGCTAACCACATGACCCAATCTTCAACAATTAAATTCAAGATTTTGTTCACACCTTGATTGTCAAACTTGGGGTGCAAACCATGATATGTAAAAAGAGGCGTTTGTTAGGTTGATGAATGCATTATGTTGTATAGGTAAACTTTGCCATGGCCAAAAGTTATAACCAATTAATATCAAGATAATTGGTTGTGCATAGATATTGTTCCAAGACTTGATTGACCCATTATGTTTGCCCATTTGTCTAGGGATGGAAAGTTGATGACAACTTCACTTTCATACTTAAAAGCTCAAAAAGTTGTTTTGGGAATTTAATGCAAATTGAAGTCCACAATAAAAAATGATATCATTAAGAAGACCATGATATTGAAAAACATTATCAAGGAATGACATGGTTGTTCTTTCGTTAATTATTGTTTTGGTACACGGAATGAAATGAATCATTTTCGTCAAATAGTCCACCACCACCAAAATAGAATCATAAGAATTAGAAGGTGAAATATTTGTGATGAAGCCCATGGAAATTGAATATCACAAGGATGCATGGATCGACAATAGTTGAAGGAGACCATGAAGGCAAGGAAGAGGATTCTTTGTTCGAACACAAACATCACAAAATTCAACAAATTCCTTCACATACTTCCAAAAATATGGCCAGTGCCAATAATCTTGAAACATTAATTCCATGTTCTTATTGAATCCAAAATGGCATGTAGCCAAAACATCATGCTTAGCCTAGAGAATTTGAAATCGTGTAAGGCCATCGAGAACATATAAAAGACCATCATGATATAGCAAACCATCTTGAAACTTGAATTTCGCATGATCACTAAAAAAATCTTGAACTTGTTGATGATTTTTTAAATTGGCCTTGGATGCCAATAACAATAAGGTCATTCTACAAATCTTCACGAATTTGAGAAAGAAAGGTTATGTCATCAGGAATTACCTACAACGCCTAAAATTAAAGATGTTCAAGCTTGAGAATGACATCACATTGTTTGATGGTTGCATCTCCCTCTTTATGCACGAGGTATGAATGATGGGACAACACATCAAGTTTCCTTTGTTGGCACTGAAGGCGATATGTGATGACAAACCATAATCATGGCAAGGATAGTGCCCACTATGCTTGGTGTTGATTTTTTAAACATGAATTGTCATGAAATATTGCAAGTTCTTATGGTTTGAATACAAAATGATTTCATGTTGAACTTTTTCAAACAAATGATGCCACTCCTCAAAAGCATTCATGATGGCTAAAAGTTCTTTATCATGAATCTTGTAGTTAATTTTTGTGAGAGAAAACTTACAAGAACGGAAGTCGAGAAGATGAAAAAGATTGTCTTCTCCAAGTTGTGAAAATATGATGCCTACTACAAAATTAGAATCATCTGTCTTTAAGACAAAAGGTTTGAAAGGGTTTCCATAAAACAAAAATGGGGCAGTCATGAAAGAAACCTTCGAAAATTGAAAGGCATTATCAACTTGAACTTCCCAAGAAAAATGTTGATCCTTTTGAGTCAAATGAGTAAACGGGGCCACTAATGAATAATTTTGGGGAATGAAACTACAATAAAAGTTGGTAAATCCAATAAAACATTGGACATCTCAAATAGAAGTTGGAGTAGCCCAATCGACAATAGTTTGAATCTTATGAGGATCCATGCAAATGTCATTTAAAAAAATGATGTAATCAAAAAAATTCATTTTAGATTGATGGAATTCACATTTCTCCAATTTGGCATAAAATCTAACTTCCCAAAGCTTTTCCAAAACAAGACATACATGACGTTCGTGGTCATCCATGTTCTTCGAAAAAATGAGGATGTCATGGATGTATCAAACAAAAAAATCATCTAAGTATTCATGAAAACCATCCTTCCTTAAATGTTGAAAGAAATAAGAATGTTGGTAAGGCCAAATGGTATCACAACATATTCAAAATGGTTATAATGGGTTTTGAACGTTGCATTCCATTCATCGCCTTCTCAAATGCACACCAAGTTGTATGCGCCACATAAATCAATATTGGTGTACATTTTGGTATGACTTAACTGGTCCAACAACCTTAAGATTAGGGGCAAAGGGTATCGATTCTTGATGGTGAATTAATTTAGTCCACGATAATTGACACACATTCATAAAAAACCATTTTTTTTTTACAAAGAGGATAGGGGCATCAATTGATATTTGGAATGTCGAATGAACCCTTTCTAAAGATTCTTATCAAAATATTCACAAAGAACTACAAGTTCATTTTATGACAAATTATAGATGGGTCCAAATGAAGGTTAGTTCCTTCTTCAAGATTAATGGTGCAAGCATATAATCAATGCTTGGGCAAGGTGTTTGTATTTTTTTTCTCAAACACATCCTTGAATTCTTTATACTAGGAAGGAATCTTATGTGGACATGGCTCAACATCTATTGAAGGAATAACATAAATAAAAAATGCATTTCCTTTCTTGGTAGCCTACATAAAAGCTTTTGCTTCAAGAAACAAATGCTTAGGGCACCTAGGCCTTTTTGTACTACCGAAGTTTCGTTCTGTTTCAAATTTTGCATGCATTCATCCCCATGTTTGTTTTCAGTCACATGACATACCCCATCTTGATTTTTGCTATGTTTGTTTCTAACAAGGGTTTCACACTCCATGGCCTCGTGTTTTGGTGTTTTAAATTGAAGACTCCTCATATGCCAATCCACACATGGATTATGTAAAACAAGTCAAAACAAATCCAATGATGAGAAAAATTTCTTGGAGATGAAATGACATTGAAGATAACCTTGTTGGTGTGAAAACCAATGATAACATCTAATACTTTGGTTTCATGTGTGCTTGGTCCTGATGAAAGATTCCAACCGTCAATGATCCTCAATCAACATTAATGTGTTCTTTTCCACTAAAACCAATTTGTATTATTGCACTAACTTTTTGTTAATGAAACATGTTTATGCACTATAAATGTTTGGGCATCCATTATCACAAATTTATCACATTTGACAATGATTAGTACTAAAAAACATGGCGTTAGATTTGAAGATAGGTTAGGACCATTTTCATTACATGATGGATCAAGGTCCAACCTCGCAATCCCTACTAATACTAAACACGTTTGTTTTCTAATTCCTTTGGTTGTGGATTGGTAATGAAAATGGCATGAGTTGGACCTGTTTTTTTGGACATTTGCAACAACATGACATGGATCTTCATTATACGAACAATTTTCGACATTGTTTCTTTTGCTCCTTAAAGGGCTTGAATCTTGTTTTATCAAATTGCATGGGGTTATCCTTTAGTGAGATTACCAAAGGTTGAGTTGATATTACACGTGAAAAACTTGTTTGTGTTGCTGGTGGTGTAAAACTCCTTTGTGTTGTCGATGTTGGTTCATGACTCTTCTCTTGTTAACATTCAAAAAGTATGTTGTCACACCAAACAACTTATGCAATGGTTCGACTTAATGTTAAAGGGTCTGGCATAGTGAGTAACAAATCTTTCACATCATTCATAACCCAAATTGGAATTAACTTATGAATGTTGCATCACCTTATGAAATATTGCAAACCAATTATTAAAAATTTAATGCATACACCCTAGTTGAATGTGATCCTTAACAAATATACCATAGCTTGATGCTAAACGTGTGTTCTTTGTTCGAATATTCAAAAGTGGCATTGAGCTTTTCAAAAAATGCTTCAAAGTCATTAAATGAAGGTGATTTATGCTCCAACAAAGGTGTGAACTAAGCAAAGGTTGTGCTTGACAACAAAGTGCCAATGAGTTCAACTTGGATTCGGCTAATTGGATATCAATAAGGATGAAGTCAAATGGCCAAACACACTTGGTTGACAAAACGTGGAAACTTTGAACATGTGCCATCAAACTTATCAAGTAAATTGATATGTTACTCCTTTGGTTTGGGTTGTGTTGTAAAAACGCATCCCAAAAAGGTTGAAGTTTGATTGCTTTGAAAATGAACAATAGATTCACAAAATGCTTGATTTTCCTATTCAAGGTTCCTACAGACAATAAGGATTTTTCCCATGATGTAACAACTTTTTCCTTTGATGAAGACATGATATTGAAACAAAAGATTAACAATAACAAAAATAATAAAATAGGCTCAATGGGAATCTATTCAAATTATCATGGGCACAAAAACAACCAAGATAACAAGATTTCCCAAGGACATGAACAAAGGCCAACTTAATTTCAATCCCAAATCATGAAAAAATGACACAACAAGTGCAAAACAAACACAAGACATGTGTAAGACAAGATTTCAACAAAATTTTATTGCAAAATAAGCATTAGTACAAAAGTGGGGTGTAGTTCATTAATTTAAATCACTATGGGACTTTTTAAATGGAATAAATTCATTACACTTTATTGATTTTACCTTGGTTAAAGTCATTTGACTATAATGTCACTATGTAAACATTGTGTTTCACTACTAGTTGACATAATTCACTATTATAATTTACTATGGTAAATAGGTTTATTTCTATGTTGTTTTAAATACCCTATGCTACTTTATGATATACCCTATATTATTTTAGGTTAGTTTAGTTATTCTAAGTTATACCTTAAATTGTTATAAATTATTACACCTTAAACTATTATACATTATTTCACTTTAAGATATTTTAACTAGCTTATTATAAAAAAAATTATTTTAAGTTAATATATGTTATTTCAAGTTATATTTTAGGTTATTCAAAGTCATTTTCCTTTATGTTATTCAGAGTTATTTTATTTTAAATATAACAATTTAAAATAATATAAAATATAATATAGTGACCTAAAGTAAAATAACCTAGAATAATTAATAATAAATTATGAAAAATAAATTAAAATAACTTACAATAAAATAACTACCAATAGCCTATGATAATATAACTTAAGAATATCCAACAATAGTTTATAATAAAATAGCCGCCAATAGTTGTAATATAGCCTAGAATAACCAAGATAATAACTACCAATAGCCATTAATAAAATAACCATTAATAGGCACCAATAACCATTAATAGAATAACCAACAATAACCACCAATAGAATAACCATAAATAACTTATGGTAATATAGCCTAGAATAACCAATAATAACATAAGGTGAAGTAACTTTCAATAACAAAAAATAACTTATAATAGTCGCAAATAGCTTAAAATGAAATAGCCCACAATAGCCAAAAAAACATAGAATAACCAAAAATAACATAAAATAATTAAAAGTAACTTAAAATAACTGAAAGTAAACTATGGTGAAATAATTAAAAATAGAAAAAAACTTATAAATAACCATAAATAATGTAAGGTGAAATAATTTAGAACAATGAAAAGTAACTTTAGAATAACTAAAAGTAGTCTAACATAGGTAGTATTATTATATGAACACAAATCTCATCCATTTATTAAAAAAAAAATCTTTCAAAAGGAAATAAATGTAATTATGTACATTATTGAAAAAAAAATTAATTCAACTTTAATAATTTCATTTGAACAAAATCTCAATAAGATATGAGTTTTTAAAGTTTATGTTTTTGTAATATTTAAAATGAAATATTTTATAAATAAAATGTAATCTAACACATTATCATAACAAATGTGTTGGTTTGATGGTAAGGGTGATTGCCTCCATCTTAAAAGGTCAAGGGATAAAACCTCACAAATGGTGTGTTTGTGATCAATAGTGGTAAATTGATTGAATATTCTCCTATGTAGTTTCCTAAAATAAGTGCCTACTTAGGTTGATTACATGTCCTATGTACCTAGGCTAGGTTTTTAATATAGCATACATAGTGACACATGTTAATAATTCATAGGCTGAAAATCATGAAATTATCAATAATATTAAATAATCTAAATTTAATTAATTTCCATGCTATCTAGTTAATTAACTAGCAAGTGAAAAGCCTTGGTAAATTTATAATTCACTTTAAATTAACTATGTTTCATTAGGTATTAATGGAACAATTCACTATCCATAGCAATTGGTCCCTGTTCATTGGGGGGTTGACTAGTTTATCCATGGTAAAAATGTCCAAATTCATTCAAAATCTAGTGAAACCTAAAGTGAACCAAGACGCATTTTGGTGTAAGGAAAAAAAAACAAGAGAAGGTTGTGACAAGAAAATGTACCCAAAATTGGTGGTTAACAAACTAAAGGTAATGGGGAAATTTTACGTTTATTTATATTGATTGGGCACTTAGCTCAAGGAAGTTTTCCAAGAAACTTCCAACCTACATGTGGCCCATGTTCACCCATGTGCGTTCATGAGCACCCATGTGTACCCATGTGAAGCCCATGTTCACGTGTGAACTATGAGTGAATTAATACTCAACTAAAAGTGAACTAAAAATTAATTAAAAATTAAATCAAAGTGAACTAAGAGTTACATATAAATGAATTGAATGTCAATTACGAGTTAATTAGAAGTGAATTGCAAATGAATTAAAAATGAACGAAAACTTAACTATCAATTAATTGAGAATGAATTGAAATTAAACTAGGAATTAAGTACAAGTTCATTACAAATCATGGATGAACATTGATATGAATGAACTCCATGGCATTAACATCCATGATAATTGGCCAATTGAATGCACTCCAAAAACTCATTTGTGGGGTGTTCAAATTTGTAAGAAGTAATTGTACATCTATTGGCCAATTGAATGCAATTCAAAAACTTCATTTGTTGATATATGCATTCAAGTTGAACCAAAAATAACACATTAAAACTTCCCAAAAAAATTCAACACACAAAGGCCTATTATGGATTTCACATTTTAAAAAAAAGTCACATTATTTAAACAATGTAATTTACATATTACCACTTGGTAAATATTAATTATATAAAACTCTTATAATGTAATAATTTTACAACAAAAAAATTATATCAAAAATACATTTAAAATTCTACATATAAAAACAAATACAATTCATGACTACAACAATGATTTTGTATTTCCTACACATAATTCCTTCATGATGAAAAAGAACAAAAAATTATAGAATGAAATCAAAAATAAAACTCCATGTTCCATTTCCAAGCTTTTACTTTTTATCTCCCATACCATTTTACCATGTTATAGTGTATTCCAAAACTTCATGGAAGAAAAGTAATTCAAATTTTCCTTCCAAAAATAGAATTCAAAATCCTTTAATGTTTACCCTAATTTGCCATTAACATTAGCCCCCCCTATTTCGGATTTCCTCCTCAAAATCTTTCAAAATACAAACTAAATAACATATATGCTAAAAGAACTTCTACACAACCATTAGTCTTTGCTTCTTGGGATTAAATGTATCCACAAGCGTCTATAATGAAGATTGTGCCTTTTGTATTTTTTTTGTTGTCATAGGTTTTGCTACTAAACTTCAAACTAAAGTTGAATATGGCCATTATCTTCTTCTTCTTGTACATGAATACCTATTGCAATTGTTCTCAAAAATTATGTGGAATTATGAGTTCTTAACATTGTGATGTACTTTTTGGTCCTCAAGGTAGTTGTTGTTTAAACTATTACATGTGTATTCATGCTAAATTAGGTAATTTTGTGGGATGTACTTATTGAACTGTGCCACTACTTTTTCTTCTTGAATATCCTCCAAGATACTACTTCCTTCATCTCTATAGGATCAATGGTTCCTTCTTTTTCTAACTTCATAAAGCATGTTGTAGCTATTATAGTTCAAAGTTTTTTTAATCTATCATTTAGAGTCTAAGTTGGAAATAAATTGAAATGAAATCATGAAATGTTTCCTTATACCCCTTCATCTTTCTCCTTTAGAGCTCCTCATTAGCCCTATATTTAACAAAATCTCTTCCAAATCTACAACAAACATACTTTACATTACATTCCACCAAATGTCTATATTTGTAATTGTTGTTTCTAGTGTTTTCTATTTTGTCTTGAGGATTGTATATTGAATGTTCAGCTCATCATATTCATGCAATTTCTACTTGAAACAATGTCTTCATCCTTTCCATAAGAATTTGCATCCGATTTACATCATGTTGCGATGCCTTCATCACCTTTTTAAAAACTACATTTGTGTTTTGCTTAACTATGTTTCATTCATGGATGAATAACTATTTATAAATCCTACTTCAGTTGCAAAGTATGTTGTTCTTGTTCAACGATAATACGGTCTATTACATTATTATCCCTAATCAATGTTTAACATTGGGCTACCTTTCAATATGTTATATTTTTCAACATCTCCTAGCACTTGTCATCTTGTTGATTCAGATTTTGCTACAACATATATATCTCATTACGATCTAATCTTCTTGAAAGTTGCAATTTGCAATTTGAGATTACTTCTTTGTTGATTTACATTGAAGACATCCATATGTACAATTTGTTAATTTTTTGTTCTTTTATTTCCAACTCCTTTTACACCTCTTATGTTGTTCACTACTACCTCAACTAATGTATCTCTTGAATTATTGCATGATACTTAGTTGTCAACTATAGTTTATCTACTTCCACTTGCTATTGTTGTAGTTTTAATCCTAACATCTCCAACGGGTTAAAACATAATCAAAAGAGCCACCCAAGTGAAATTGCATTTTTATATTTTTGAAAGATCACAAGTGAAGCATAATAGTTTAGATTTTCATAAATTATTTTGGAATACTTTTCAGTAATTGTAAAGTTTACATGCCCAACATTTGTCAAAATAAAAATAAAAAATTATATGTTCAAAGCACTCAAACCTTAAGAGTGCACAACTTTGTTTTTTTTCAAACATTTTTTTTCCTACCAAATGTGCACCATTCCTTTTGAAAATTGGAGAGGATTTTAACATTGATAATTAGAAGGGCTAAAGGACTTGAACTAATGAAAATTGTTTTCATAACCCATTTTAGCACATTTGGCTCAACAATGTTTTTGACACTGAAAATTATGGATTTTGACCTTTAACAAAAATCGTTCATATTTATGTGATAGAGAGAATGAATGTATAATTTACATAATATAAAATAAATCTATAATCAAAATATATTTATATCTAAAATCTAGTGTTAAATGGGACATTCAAAATACAAAATTTAAAGTTATAAACCAACACAAAAATGACACATGTCATGTGCAATCCTTGGAAAATGACTTTTACCTTGATACCCTAGCTCCTTTGCCCGTGTTTTCACACAAACATCATAATGTACGTTTGTTGGAACATACTAAAAAATAATTACTTTTTATCTTCTTAATTTTGTGTTATTATTGTTTTATTTCATAAGTTCATGTTCATGTTGATCTAAACATAAAAATAATAGTTAAAATTTTATATTGTTTTATTTTTTTTTCTTGTCATTTTTTTCATGTTCTATTTGCTCTAATTTGTGTTAACAAAATTTTAAAACTTCATCTTTTGAAATTCTTGAAAACTCTTTATGTATTTCAAGAATATAAACAAAAGAAAAA
>Ga0209208_10010039_pt1 | contig 12371 bp, 8 predicted proteins | sample S1TSphfallax_3_FD_187694 | JGI IMG/M metagenome (GOLD analysis project Ga0209208, IMG submission 187694) | Host-associated microbial communities from peat moss isolated from Minnesota, USA - S1T2_Fd - Sphagnum fallax MG (SPAdes) (version 2) | ecosystem: Host-associated > Plants > Peat moss >...
CCCCACCCAATTGCTCCCAACCATTCCTCCTTAAAGTGTGACACTTGGCGGGTATCAGGCGGGTATCAGGCGAAAAAATGGGAAAGATCAAATTTTGCCAGTGCTCTTAGTAGAGCGGTCTTACTAAGAGCATCTCCCACCCCCAAAACTGTAAAGAACTCATTTACTTTGAAATAGAATATTGTTTAATGATCACTATCCTCGCCCACAAACGTCGTAAAAGTCCCTTTAAACACTCAAAGACCATTTATTATGTCTTTACATGTGGACGAGTAATAGTCATTGTCCAAATCCATAGTAGAAAAACGATTTTAAAAGGGGTTAAAATGACCACTGCAAAATGGACATCAATAGAAGAGCGCCACCAGGATTCACGCTATCCTGGTGCAAGATTTAGTGAAAAGGGGGTGTTTGCAGGTGTGGGAGTGGAGATGCCCTAAGGTCTCTCTCTATAGAGAGAATTATTATTAGCTTTCAGTTCTTTTGCAAAACTATTTGGGTTTCCATTTTCAATGATTCAATGGCCCCATATTTATTTGTTGTGCATTTTTTCTTTACTCGGCTTTTACTGGGCTTTTTTTCGAGTAAGAATTATGAGATTTTTCTCTAGTTCAATTGTTGCATTTTCCAAAGGTTCAAAACACAATATATATGCTTCAATTAATGGTTCCCACCAGCACTTGTCAAGGCCTTTGATCTGATGCATCCTAATCATTCATTTTCCCACTATTTATGGGGGGTTTGTGCAGTTCTTTCATCTTCTAATTTTGAATGAATTGTTTGTCCTCCTTACTTAGGTGATTTGTATATTATAATGAACTTTTATGGAAGTCATAATGTCAATTCTTTAAGATTTGAAAAATGTTGTTGCATGAAATTTTAGGCTTTTCTTTGATAATAATGACAAAAAAGAATTCATGTATGTGTGAAGTTAACACATGAAGTCTCTTTACGTTGAAAAAAATGTAACAAAATCATAAATATTTAATTAGTTATGGACTTTACAATTTTGGTGAAACACAAGGTCAAAAACTATAAAATTATGAATGTGAATTTTTATCTTACAATGTACTTATTCAATGTATTTATAACTCTAGGATATTGCATAATTGAAATTTAGGATATTTAAGAAGTGAAATATGGTCTCAATTTTTGTATTGTTTTGCAACATCAAATATGCAACACCTAAAATATTTTGCAACGTCTCTATAGGCATCAAAAATGTTGATTTTCTTGAATTGTCTTTTAGAAACAAGTTTTAAACGTTATTTAGCATGTTGGACCCAAATTAAACTTGAAAAAAAAAATCATTTTTTGGAATGAAAATCATATGGTCAATTTTAAGCCAAGTTCAAATACAATGGAAATGGATTCTTAAATTGGATTTTCATTTGTTGTTTTTGGTCCAAATTAGTGTGTTTTCATCTCTCACTAAATCTCTACAAATATTAAAAAAATCTTTCCATGATAAGTTTGTATGATACACATGTTAACAATAATGTTGATAATGATGATGATTTGCAAATGGAGTTATTAGAATTTTATTTTTAATGGTATCTTTTCATGATTTGGAACCAATGTTTTCCCTCCTCATCCTATAGATTTTTATTTTGTTAACTTTCTTGTATTGAAATAGGTACATTGATATTTGTGATAATAGATCACTAAATGCATTTTTAAAAGGCATCCTTTTCCATTGAATCATAATTTATTTGAACCATATAATTGTAAAAATATTTCATGAATGTAATGTTTTGAATTGTCTCAAATTTTTATTGGTATTTTCATTTTTTATCATTTTTTTTGTTTTAGGTAAATATCAACGGTATTATTGTCATATTTTTCAAATTTACTTTGTTCATATGAAAATGAATTTTACAATATAAGGTGTTGTATCATTCTTCTATTGCAATAGTTTTGTTTTCAATATTTTCTAGCAAAAGAAAATAAGTGAATCAATCATTTATTGATAGAAATGAATTAACACAATCACATCTATATTATAAAAATAAGCATACATGTTTTCACATTCCATATGGGCTAGGCTTACATTCTTGTCTTTTTCCATTTACAAGTGTATTTGGATATGAAAATTTAATATTTACCCCCATTTCCTTGTACATATCTACTAAATCACTTAACATTTTCCATAAAAAAAGGAACTTTCAAAATGGGTTTATGTTTTTTCAAATGAACCTTTTATTTACATGGAAGCTAGTTGCAATAATTAACAACAATCAATTGAATTTTTTTGCATTATTAATACACTTTGTATGATAATAATCTAAAACTATGTAATCCAAATTACTTGTACAGCAAAAATGAACCTATATAATAAAGCAAATATGTCGATAGGTATGGATGTGTATTTATTCATGCATTTTGACAAAGCAAGGTTTTATATGATTGGGAACTTGTTTGCATGTCTTAACACTTTTGTGTTGCAAGCAAGTTTTTTGTTATGATTATGCACTTGTTGATGAACAATATTTATTCACATGGTCACAAAGGTTGAAAAGGGCTGTTTGTATGTTTCACCTTTTGTTTAGGTATTACTAAGTAGATTAGATAATAATGTATTTGCTTTCATTTAATATTTTTACTCTTGAACAATGATTGTGCCTTGGCTTGTCAACTTTGTTACAATTTCTCTTTATATTTTTGTTCTAGTTGGTCATTTTGTTATTTTGCGTCTCCTTAACACCTCATGGGTATTCACTTGTTCTTTATTCTCTCTTTCTAAGGAAAATACAACTAAAGGTTAGGGTTGTATTGGACATGTTGTCCCAAATCTTCATACTAAAGTTAGATTTCCTTATCATTATGCCAATGTTTTGACAGATTCATGCATTGGCCTCCCGTTAACAACATTTAACCAACACATAATGTCAACAAAATTTCCTTCAAAATGTGATTAATATATTGATCTAGGTGATAATACAAAAACAATTGTAAGCAATGGAAGAACATTGTTTGATTGTTAATTGGAAGAATATGATGTTGTGGAAAACACATGAGCCATCCATGTGGAAACAAAATCTCATTGCATGTGGGATGAAGATTTTACTAACCTTCAAATAATGAAGGTGGGAACACTAGATTGAATTCTTATTTGCACATGGATGCTCTCAAATTTAATCTTTTTTACTACTTTATATTTCCAAATTATTTTACAAGAAAAATTTAAAATGTAATGTGTTAGAACCGCCATATTTGTTAGTATGAAGAAGAATTTACAACATTGAAATTTTGTAAAAAAATTAGGGTTTATGCATTACTTAAAATAAAATAATATTTATTAATTATGGTGAAGCAACAACCACAAATTTGGATGGATGTTCCCTAAATAGGAATCTCATTGGGTCTTATCCCACAAGTACATGGTTAACATAAGTCCTCTATTTATTATAGTACCTACATGTTTTCATTTATGTAATTAAAAAAATTGTATCTTATTGCAAATCTCTTTTTATCTTATCCATCTACTAAAAATCCAATCGCTTTAGCATATGTATTGGTCTATTTATTTACCTACTTAATTAAAAGCATGGAGATATTACAATAGGTGCCCAACAGATATTGCAACACATGCATACAAAATACATACACAAATTAGTAAGCATGATATGGATATTTAAACCAAGGGTAGTGTGCAAACTCCAATACCCTCATTGCAACTTGAATATTTAAGGTTTATCAATTCAATTTTAAACTTTTGAGTAGTATTCTCATTTTTTTACAAGGTGGGGAAAAAAGCTAGTCATTTTCAACTTACCCTTCCAAAAAATTCTTATGTTTGCACCTACATGTATTGTTAACTTGGCACCTACATTGTGCAACCATCATTGTAATGATGTCTTGTTGTTTCAAGTCACGTTGTCATTTTGAAAATTTTGAATCCCATTGCTAAAAATACATTAAGTTTTTGGAAGTTTACAGTTGTTTGTTACACATTCATAAGTGAACACACACTATAATGGATTTTTTTGGAAATCAAAATTTTAATTTTGGGGGTTAATCAAGTCTTGTAGTATATAACTCAAATGCATTTGAAAACTATAGCAAAAATGAAATAAAAAATCAAGATTTTTATTATAATCCTACCAACTTTAAAAATATTTACCAAAAAACATCAATATGTAGTCCAAGGTGGACCTTTGCAATGTAAAGTACATTTAAGGTCATAGTCCAAATAACCATGGTTATGGACTTTTTATTTCTAATGCAGTTGGAGAACATACCCATAATGGAATTCATTATTGGAATGTTGTCATTACAACCATTAAAACATCATCAATCTTGAAACACTACAAGAAATCATGGTTTTTCAAAAGGCCAACTTGATCAAAATGTCCACATTGACCAAAGGGTATGTCCATTTTGATTAAAGGTTTGGGGCATGAAAAATAGATGTTACATTTTACTAGTACATTTGACAAAAGTGACATTTTCAACCAAATGTCAAGCCAAAAATTTGGTCAAAATGGACAAATGTCCATCAAAATGGCCATGGCTTAGTCAAATTGGCCATATTGAATGGATAGGGTTTAGTCAAATTGACCATCCTAATTTGACCCTTAGTCAAATTGACCAATAGGATTTGACATTTAATCAAATTAGTCATATTCATTTGATGACTTAGCCTACTTGTTAAACACATGCTACTTACCTAATTTAACATAAATAGTAGGTTAGGTTAGGCCTAAACTACCTATCTAGCCTAGCATAATTAAAAAGCTATCTAGTAGGCTACTTGTTAAATAATAACCTATCTAATAACTTAAGTAGGTAGCTTAGTTTAGACCTATCTAGTAGGTTGCATAGCTTGTAGTTTAAGACTAATAAATAACCTTTAATAAGTAGTGTAAGCCTTTAAATAGGTATCCTAGGTGACCTAGGTTCATTAAGTAAACCTATTAACCATGTAGGTAGCATGCTAACCTATGCCTATTATACGTACATAACTTAAGCTTATTAGGTAAATAGCATAAGCCATTTAGGCCTAGTAAGTAGTTAGCCTATCCTACTAGCAAAGTGAGTAGCTTAAGCCACCTAGGTATACTAGGTATAAGGTAGTTTAACCTAGGTTATCAAAGTCTACATGGTAGTTATGTATATAATGTATGCCACCTAAGCTATTAAGTAGGTAACCTAACCTAATATTAGGTATGAAATTTAAACCTAAACCTATTTTATAAGTTAAATTACGTACAAACTAGTATGCCTAGGCTAGATCTATTAATAGGTTAATATACATATGTAACCTATTAAATAACATAGGTGTAGGTAGCTTACTAGGTAGGTATAAGCATACACTTAGTAGGTTTTTATAAGGTTTAGTAGACTATAACCTACATGTTATTTAAGTACATAAATTTATTAATAGGTACCTCCTACCTATTTATGTAAGTAGTGTAAAAAAATTCAAGTTCATTTAATACAATACGTTGAAAGTTTTTTCATGGAAGTTGATTTCAATATGTTGGTCCAAAATCATGTTCAATACAATTCCTCACCTTATAGGGTGGTAGTGCAATGGTTAAGGACTTAACTCTTCAATGTGGAGGTGAGGAATTCAAGTCTCCACACTTGCAACCTAGGTTATTTTGGCTATTTAGGTGACCTAATTAAGTAGCCTAGGTTGCAAAACCTATTAAACCAACTAGCCTAGGGGGCTTGACCTAGCTTAAGTGCCCATGTTTAGTCTAGGTGGTTAAGTTAGGTGGCCTAGCCTAGGCCTAGGACATAAGGTTGGTAGGTAAATAAGTAAAATATTTTTGAATTAATTATTAAGTTTATTAATTAGGTAGGTAGATAGGGTAAGGTAGGGTAGGTATGGTAATTATTAATTAATATTTTCATCTTAATTTTAAATAAAATAATTTAAATATTATAAATTTTGGGTTTTTGCCCAAATTATATTATTGTCGTGGTGGTTTAGTAAAAACCCAGTAAAAAGGACCTAGTCAAAATGGTCGGGTTCAAATCAACTTGTCCAAAATGGCATTCTAGTCAAGTTGGGCATGGGGACAAAAAAACCATGAGGGGTTTTTTGACCAAAATTCCCAGTAAAAAAAAAACCATGATTTCTTGTAGTGAAATAAGTTTTTTTTATTGTAGTCGTTTGTTGTGCTTTCATCATCTTCTAAACTTGTTGCTCATATATGGAACTTTGTTGTTGGAGTTTTGTTGTTACATCCATTAAAATGATGTTAATTTTTTTTTTAATTTATCAAATGAAGTTATTCATTGTGCTTACATTGTTTCTTAAATTTCTTGGTCATTTATGAAGTTTTGTTATTGGAGTTTTGCAATTGTAACGATTAGAATGTTGCTAATTTTGAAAATGTTTATCAAGTGAAGCCATTTGTTGTGTCAGCTTCATCATCTTTTGATCTTTTGTGTTGCTCATTATGCAAGTTACATCTTTCTTATATTCATATGATGAACTTTATCATTGGAAAGTTGCCATTCTAACTATTAGAACACCATCGATTTCTAGATAAGTTTTTCAAATGAAATCATTTGTTTTGCCTTCATAATCTCTTGATCTTTTTGTGTTATTCATTTTGTGAGTTACAACTTTCTTGTGCTTGTATGTGTTCATCCATATTCATATTATTATATCATTGGATCTTTGCACAATCATTTGTAAATCTTTGTCATTGGAGGTTAATTATTAGAGTTTTATAGATCATCATCCTTGGAGCTTTGCAATTCCTTCTCTTATGACTTTTTCTTTTGGAACTTTGCACATCTTTGTTGTTTGAGTTTTGTAGTTTTTATTATTATTGAGATTTTAAAATAATAAAATTTCAAATCATTTTCATTGTAACTTTGTTGTTGGAAATTTGCAGGTTGTTTTTTTTTATGTAAATGATTAATGATGCAAAAGCTGATATTGATACAAGTATTTTGGTGTTTTTTATCACTATGTTACAATCAACTTATCCCATTCCAAAAAAATTGTTTTTCAGTAGAGCAAATATTTTGCAAAGTTCTTTGAAAGCAATCAATTTGAGGCTTCGTTATGTTTTCCATTGAAAAATATTTTCAACAACTCTTTCTTTCGAAAAAAAACTTGGTTATTGGGTAATGCGTAGGTTACCACTTGATTTTTAGTCTTCCTAATCATAAAGTATGATGTCGAACTTTTGTTCCACAACTTCTAAATGAGAAAATATACTTTGTTTGGCATTTTTAACAAGGTAGGTCTCACATCAAGAAGGACACTAAATACAAACTTGCAATTTCAATAGAAATCTATGTAGATTTCACTTTATATAAATTGGGCCCATTAAAGGTTGCAACTTTTTAATTTGTAGTGAACTCTTTGTTGTGGTTTGATCAATTGTTTCCTTGGTGATTCATGAGGTTGCCACTATAATCAATGTGATATTTAAGTTTGGGATGTCCTAACTAATTGGTGATAGATGGAAATAGTCATACAAGGCTTCAAAGTCTTTTGCAATATCCCTAACATAATACATGGGACAATTGATGGTACACATTATTTATTAGGTGATAAAGGATATCCCTTGTTGCCTCAATGGTTGATGATGCAACATAGAAAAGGAGAACACAAAATTCTTGAAAGTTTATATAATAAGAGGCACAAAAAAGGGAGGTCAATTGTAAAAAATGAATTTGGGATATTTGAAAAAACCCGTCATGAATTGCAATGGCAAGATATAAATTAACATTGATATTGTATATCACCATTTGATCACTTGTTGTGCCATTTTGCACAACTCATTTTTTGGTCATCACAAAATTGATGTTGGGTACATTATATGTTTACTACAAGAGGAACAAGCTACACAAAACAAATATGCTACTCAAAGACAACATTTACCCCATGATACAATTAACTAACAAAAGACATAATGAAAAATGTATTGAAAGTGTACACATGATTGAAAAACAAGAAATGTTGGGAGGATAATGACATATGCAAATTGAAGTTTATTTCAGTTGACAAACAAAAGGTATGATAACCATTTATCCTCACATGTAATAATGCAATCATTAACTTTGAATTTTTGTCTTTGCAGTTCTAAACTTTTAAGTTAGTAGCAAAATGAGATTATAAATATTTTTTAGTTTGATTCCAATGCATCATTGAAATAAAATGAATTTGTTGTCTTGCATTGAAACAAATGTATCATGTGACATTAAAAATTGTAATTAGTCCCATTGGTGTGCATTATGAATATCATGTAATAATTTATTTGAGGTGATTTGATTAGGGCTTGAATTTACCTCCCCCTTATTAATATATGTCACGTTCATGACATGAATTGTCCCAACAATTGTTTGAAGCATGTTATTTTGTGTAAAGCTCATCTCATAATCGTTCTATTTGAAATACAAAATATATTTGTCTTGTAGTTTTTCTAGAATATGTGACTATTAGTCTTCAATCTCAAGATTTGTTGAGTGTATTTTGTCAATTGAAGTGGCCAACAAATTGTTGTTGTGTTTTGTGAATTCCACAAGTTTGTTGTTCATTGGAAATTCATTTGTGTCTTTCCAAAAGCTTTTGAGCCAAAGATAGGTGGTTTGCCATGATTTTCACACAAGAATTGAAATTCTTACATGGTGATATTCCTTTGTTAAGGATGTCCTTCAACAAATTTTAGAATTACAAGCGAGTTAATTTATTTTTTGTACCAAACACTCAAGGAATTTGTAATAAAATAATTGAATTCTTGTACGAAGTGGTGTTTGCAATACTTAATAATTTATAGAATTTTATCTTGGAGTTGTAAATGGTGGTGTAGATTTTTCAACTTATGCATTGATGATCCTAGGTGTAATGAATGTTGAGGAAATACATGAATTTCTATTTTCTTGCATGGGATTTACTACAAAATATGGTTGTTCATTTGCATAAGGATAACATTGTGTAATTAAGAGACATCAATTTATGAGCGTGGGGTGGACAAAACATTGGTTGAAGTACCTAAACGCTTCAATCATTTCATATAAATGTTTTTTGTAATTCCTTGGAAGGTTAAGAGTGTCTTTTTTGTGTGGAGTGAGGTTCTAATAATTAGTATTACTGCTTGTGGTTGACATTACAATTGAGAATCTACTTAAAGTCCAAATAAATTTCCCCCCATTTTTCTTTGCAAGATATAACATTCTTGTGTTGATCAACACATGAGTTGTGTGGCCACTTCCGTTTACTACATGTGTAATCTTGCACCATCTGCACATTGTAAGTTAAAATTGATTTTGAGAATCAACAACATTAAAATTTCTTGTTACAAGTTTTTTCTTTCTTTACATTTATTAACGCCAACACTTTTTAATATTCCTAGTTAGGTTGGTGGGTGTTATGTGAACATTGTCATGTTATAAGAGTTAAATGTTGGTTTTGGAACGATCTTGTTTTTCTTTTTCACAAGTGTACTATAGCAACCTTTGCTTCCTCTTTAGCCTTTTTTTTGCTTGTGATTTGTGATTTCTACCCACTCCATTTTCAAGAATTTGATTCAATACACCATGCAAATTTTTTTCTATTCATGTTAAGCATTTAAATTCTTGTATAATTTTTTTTATTTACAATAAATCTTGAAAATGGCTTTTGAGTTTCTTATAATTGTTGTCCTTAAATGAAATTTTTTGGTTTGTCGTAAGATCAAATTTTTCGAAATAGAAACCATCACCTTTAACCAAACCTTCAACCATTACACTGACCTCTTGTACTTCGACTTGTTGCAAAGCTTTGATGATGCATATCACATAACATGATGACAAGTTACCACTCAAATCACATACTTTATGTTGCCATTAGCTTATTTGTTGGAATTTGGGGCTCCCAAGTTCACATTGCAATTAGAATGCATTTGTGGACATAAACATTTTCGTACTAACATTTTTTTTTTGGGTTATCTTACCATTTTACTTAACATCTTGAATCCATGTTAGGTTTCATGTCACACTTTGTATTATCCCTAACACCACTATTGTGCACATGCTCACTAAGTTAACATGATTTAAAAACCCACTTAACATCTACTTCCCAATGGATGTGCATGCACCACTAGTCACCTTATTAATCCAAAATTTTCTAATTGGAAACATATCCTTTCACATATACAAATACAATTTCAGATTTTGAACATGTTTTCCTTACTAGGTAGTCTATATTTTACTGGAATAATCTCACTTAATTCATTTTTTTATTGTCAATAACTAGAGCCCTAATTTGATATCTAATTGGATAAATGTTATTCTAAATTTCCTAAATTCTAATAATAATTTGAATTTATCTTTTATCATTAGTTGATCATAAAACAAAAATGTTTGCTTCATTCAATTTTTGGCAATGACCTTTATACATTTTGAAATTGCAAAAAAAAAATAGAAAACATGACTTGTCTAGGTATATCATTTTAGTTGCTTGGAAGACGAGAGACAATGCAATTTGGTGCCAATTTGCTTAGTTACACACAAGCTGCTCTTGAAACATCTATTAAATAAGGCTCAAGTGTTTGTTTGTGAATGTCATATTGTCATGGTGACCAATTTTGGGGGGAGGGGGCGGGGGGGATGTATTTTGTTGTTTTTCAAGTGTAAGTTTGACTAGTTTTTCTTTTACTTTGGATTTTTTTTTTCAAGTTTCTAACATGACAAAATTGAAAGAAAAAAATCCCCTAACAAGTGAGGTATTGTGAAAAATATATTGACACAAAATTGCAAAAGCCCCCCTCCAATCACAAAATGTGTTTTTGTTTGTAAAAACCTTTAAAGTTTTTCTTATTGTATTTGGAATTACACTTCCAAAGCCTAAAATCTTGCAGGGCATTTTGGAAAATGGAATGCTTGCAAGCACAAGTGTCCCATTTTCCAAAATGCCTTGTGTCTTTCAAGAAGTTTTTTCCCATGATACTTGGCATCTATCTGACCCATGGGTAATATGGGAAGTTTTTTTTAAAAAAATCTCATTGAATCTTAAGCTTGAAAATGCCCTTGGAGTGGGGAAATTATGGAATTAAGTGACCCTTGGCTCTCTATCATGGGTGGATGCTTACTTCCAAATCTCTCCACTCCTTGGCCATTACCCTACACTAAAGCACAACAAAATTTGTCCCCAAAAAAACACCACTTTTTAGAGCATGTGATGACTCACGAGAGGTGTGTGAAAAGATTTTGATAATCATGCCATGTACGGGTTTCAAGATTTTTGCTTGATATGCAAGGCAAACCTTTACTAATTTTATTTTGGGCAATCCTTGCTAAAGATCTTGCTCTTCCAAACGTTACAATAGTCTTTGAAGCTTGTTGACATGCAATACACAACATTTGCTAATTATTTTTCTATGTTTCTTCACCTTGGTAACCTATCTTGTAGAACCTCCTACATTCACCTCACATTGCTTAGGTAAACTAGTAACTACCTATGTAAGTAGGTAGGTAAGAATCATAAGTGAGTAGGTAGTAAATGTAAATGGTTACTATGTAGGTAAAGTAAGAAGGTAATGCAATGACTTGGTTGATTACTATGTACATATATATATATATATATATATATATATATATATATGTGCATGTGTATGGGTTAGTGCATAGTTAATTATCATGGTTAGTTATGGGACAAGCATACAAAGGTATATGGGACCCTACCTAGTGACCACCAAGTGTCTTACCTACTTACCTACTTAGATTCATATAGCAAGCACTTATATTAACTACCTACTTATCTATGATACTTACCCATTTAAGTGGGTAGTTTTCTAGTGTAGGCTCGTCCTTTGATTTTTAGTAACCGTCAATTTTGGGTATTTCAAAAAATCAAAATCAAAGAACCGTTGGGTTTCACGAAAGAACCATAAAAAAAACTGATGATTTTAGGCAGTTATTTGATATTTTGAGAACCATGGTTAGTATACAAGAATAAAAAATATTTGATTGTTTTATACCCATGATATTTCAAAAAATCAAAATCAAATAACCGTTGGGTTTCACGAAAGAACCATAAAAAAAACTGATGGTTTTAGGCAGTTATTTGATATTTTGAGAACTATGGTTATTAGATAAGAATCAAATATTTGATTGTTTTATACCCATGATATTTCAAAAAATCAAAATCAGAGAACCGTTGGGTTTCATGAAAGAACCATAAAAAAACTGATGGTTTTAGGCAGTTATTTGATATTTTGAGAACCATGGTTATTATATAAGAATCAAATATTTGATTGTTTTATACCCATGATTAAATATATCATTTTTGCGAGATTTGTTTTGAGAATCATGGTTATCACATTTGGTACCCGGACTGATACCCAGTGAGGGTTTGGTGCAGTTTCTAATACCCGCCCAACATTGATCTGTACCAGCTATGGCTATGCACACAAAACAGT
>Ga0209208_10010041_pt1 | contig 12370 bp, 7 predicted proteins | sample S1TSphfallax_3_FD_187694 | JGI IMG/M metagenome (GOLD analysis project Ga0209208, IMG submission 187694) | Host-associated microbial communities from peat moss isolated from Minnesota, USA - S1T2_Fd - Sphagnum fallax MG (SPAdes) (version 2) | ecosystem: Host-associated > Plants > Peat moss >...
AAATCTCAGCCTGGACAAACCTTGATCTGTATTTCTATATAAACTTTCAAAATCCATCTCTGAACATCATTTCCCATGTGTGAAGTCTGCAGTTGCATGGAGTGAAATCCTCCTCTTCTATGATTGAACAACAGTTTCTGAACATATTTTCCAGGACTGCAGCAACCCAGATCAACGGCATCTAGGAATACTTCCCCAACTGTAGAGCAAGGGTTCACTCTGGTTCCGCTTGCAAGCTCTCTTGGGAGATCATGAAGGTTAGAAATCAATCACTATCCAATACAGAGATGAGAGATCAAGCTGCAATTTTTTTGGAAGCTGAAAAATTGGAAAAGGTTAGAAAAACAATCTCTCTCCAACATAGAGATGAGAGATCAAGCTGCAAAGAATCCTCAAAGCTAAGGAATCTCTTTCAAATTTGTGTACCTGCTGTTTATATTGGCATCTTTTCTTCCCAAAAAATTTTACTTGCATGAGGAAGTAGGCCTATTTTGTTGTAGCTCTACATCCCTGATGCAATTAGCTCCAATGCTGATACAGCTGGAATCCAGGACTCCAGAGAAGATCCGATGGAAAACAAGTTGGAAAAGAAACAATAGAGATTTGTGTGGCAGAGAGATGAGCCAAAAGGTCTTATTGGGCAACACAAGCAATGCCAACAAAATGGACAAAATTAATTTGTTGTTGTACATCACTGTTAACTGTTGAAAGTTGACAAAAGCAGTTTTTAGGCATCTTTAAGGTAAGAGCAATAGAGAAATATCAATGGCAACCCAGAATTTTTTTTATTGCATCAATTTAATTCACAGGTGCCTGCTGTCAAGGCACATTCTGCAAGGACCAGAAATCCTGAAACACAAAAATGGTGCTCAAAATCTTTTAACTTCATTGAATTACAGGGCCCTCATCACAGCAATCTAGTACTGTATGGAGAAGACCAATTGGAACAAATCAAAGTGACTCACTAGCTCCAACTTCATATATGCACATGGGGCTAATGTTACCTTGTAAAACTTGAGGCTCATAAACTACTCCTTAGTTCTTCTAGTTTTTTTACAAAGCAATTGCTTGAAGGGAGGAGACAGGCCAGCATACCCAGACAGCCCCGAATATAAGACATAGTGATGTCCATATGCAAAACAAGTAGACCTGAAGGCTGATAAGAAGGACCTAAGGCAACAAATGAATCTGATCACATTTTAATGTTTCGAATCTTCATTTATGCTATCCAAATTCTCCATTGTAATTCCATTTGAATCAGAAAGGGATGATTCTGTTTCCTGCTCTTTATCAAGATGAGGTGGTGCATCATGAGGTTCCTCATCTGGAACAACAGAAAATCCAAACTGGCCTTGGGATGGATGGTGTTGCTGGACAACCAGAACAGAAGCTTGCATGCTATGTCTGAGGTCTTTAGAAACTAGGAGGTTCCCAATCGGCCCCAACACTCCATGCCCACCAGGTTTTATGCTGGTTCCTGATTGTAAGATTGGGCTTACTTTGTTGGAATGAAGACCGACAATCACCAACCCATAATCCCGATACCATGGGATTTCGATCAATGATCTCAATGGGTCCTTCATTTCCCACAGCTTCAATCTCGTAAGTGGCTCCATATTCTCATCTGTACTGAAGTCCAGATCCACATGTTCCAAATCCTCCTTATTCTTGGCTGCATCTATGGCTATTTTATTCTTTGCCAAGCTAGTGGTTTCCTTCTTGCTTTGAACTGCAAAGGGTGCAAGTGCTCTCATGTCAAGCTTCTTCTCATTTTCATACTCTACCTTGTCCATTTTGAGATTGATTATGCCATTGTCATCTGGTGTGGAACCATTTCTTGTGCTGTCTGGACCCAGGGATCCTGTCTCCAAGTCCTGCTGTGATGATGGACTTGTACTTGCATTCACTGGTTTGACCTTCCGATATGGCGCCTTGAAGAATTTCCATATCTTCCTTCCTGATCGTAGGAGTCCACTCCAGCTGTGTTGAAAGAAGGAATAACTGACATTCCCAAACTGCTTTCTTGGAAACTTCCCAAGCTGAGCATTGTCACTGAGTCCCTGCGGATCTGGCTCTTGTTTGATCAAACATCGAATCACAGTGAGTTTCACCCCACTGTGTTGGGACATGCGGCGTGCTAGCTTGAGGGCCTCGCGGTCATCAGGTCCACCAAAAAATAAGACACAAATGTGTTGGGAGAGGTTCATGGGCAGCACTGACGGGCCTCCTAACCCTCTGTCGACAAGAATCCCCACAGAGCATGGCGACTGTTGCAGTGTCATGGAGTTGACATGCTGAAAATGAGTGTACGAAACTTCAGGGCTTCCATCAAGACGATAGTATTTGTGAAATGGCAGGAGAATGAAATTGGCCCGAGTCATTGCTGCTGTAGAGCAGATATCTTCATGCATGTTGCTGAAGGCACTTATGGCTATGGTGGTATTCACCTTGACTTTACTCAGTTGCCCATATGTCTGAAATGTCACCTCTACTGAATCCAACTCTGATTCTCCCTAAACAACAAAGCAATAAATTTAGTTCTTGACCAAAAGTGGTCAACTGTCAGTCTTTCAGATGTTTGCAAGAACCTTTCCAGTAGTCTGGTAAACCAGACAAGCGATCAGATTCAGAGGATACAACTGCTCAACAAGTACTACAGTATAAAATGTAGCAGTGTTACCTCACGCCAGTGGGGTCTGCCCTCCTTCCTAGCCATGGCCGCAATGCGAATGGCAGATGACCGCTCTGAAAACTCCATCAAATGAAGCACAAAAACTCGCAATGACTTGTGGAATCGACCCCTCAGCATTTCAGTTAGGTGTATAAGAGCTGGCAGGTTCCGCGGTCCATGTGCACATATCAGCATACGTAGCTCATCTGATTCTCTTCCTACATCAAGTTTCCGTCTTCTATATGGGGGCTCATCACGGGCAGGCTTGTGAAGCCACATCACTAATGGTGTTGTCATGAAGGTGGCCACTAACGCCATTACCACCATGATGGCAAAAATCTCTTCATTTATCACCTACAAAACCCATCCAAAGAACAATCAGGAGGAGAGAAAAGGACTGAAAGAATTGCATTTCAACTACTTTTTTTATTCAAGTATGTGCGAAGTATGGCACCTTCTCTCATAGGATGATGCTTATACTATGCACAATTTGGAGCAAACTAATTGAGAATGTGACTGGAACATTACAGTGCAGATGCAATGGGAGGGCTGGCATGAATTGGAGCAGATATCAGCCCTAAAACGTGATAGACAGTGCAATGGGTTTGCAAGTTTATTTTCTCGATGATCACATTTATGAGCATCTTGGATTGAGGATGCTTCCAGGACCTCTTTTCACACCATTTGATAATTTAGGAATCAGATGTGTAACTTGGCTTACCCCTTTTGAGAGCCCAATATTTAGGACAATAAGCTCCACAAGACCCTTTGTATTCATCAGGAATCCCAGTGCAAACGACTTCCGAAGATCAACACCTGAAATCTTGGCAACTATAACCGTCCCCAGCACTTTTCCTATGCAAGCTGTTGCTAACACCAGCACAAGTAGTCCCACTAGCCACCCCACCCAAAACATAAATCACCTCATACTGATCAAATTCCCTGATTCCGTTTCTATTTCTATGGACATACTGCCCACTGCAATCTCCAGATCTGAAAAAACCATAGATTACATGCATGTGGAGCAAACTAGACGATGATTGGAAATGGGTAAGTCACTACAATGCCCATGGTACTCTGAAGATGCTGCCAGAGCTCTAACCAATACAATGCTTAGCTTGATTTTTTGTCTACTCCCAAAATCCCAGACCTCTACCCTAAACCCTAAACCCTAAACCCTTTCTAGTTCATTGATCAATACTGGTCTAGAATCATACCGGCTACTGCATTGTTGATTGCAGAAAGTTGCGTGTTAAGGCCTGAAGAAGCAAAATATAATGGCAGGAAGAGAATGCTCACATAATCTTCCACCTTCTCTATCAGCATCCCTGTCAGCAGCACACGCAACTAATAAGAATCGAACACATGGCACCAAGACTCTCAAAATAAGATAACAGGATCCTGAGAGAAATAGGACTTTGTTGCTTAGATCTACAAAAAGAGGGTTGGCATGGAGCTAATTTGAACCAGACATGGAAGCTGCAGTGCACAAAATTTATGAAGAGGAGAAGGAGCATGAGAGTGATGGACCTGCAAAGGGACCGTCCTTAGGGATGATAAGACCGCAAATAAAAGCTCCAAATATGACATTGATACCAATGAGATCTGTAAGGAAGGCAGCTCCCAAAACAATGACCAAGGTTGCAGCCACGACAGGTTCTGGGATGGGTTCTTCATGATGTGCCAGGGCAAATGTGAATGGTCGAACTATCAAGAACATGAACAAGAGGAATGCAACCCCCGACAAAAGCACCCATAAAGCCACCAGAGGACTGGAACCCGCATTTGTGAGCGCCACAGCCAGGGCTAGCAAAATCCATGCAACAACATCATTGACTGCTGCTGCTGACATTGCCATTTGCCCAAGCTGCACTCAACCTCTACTTATTTAGCATACAATCAACCGATCATGCACTGAAAGTGATTGATCCATAAATAGATGAGTAGAAGAAAAAGGGGATCAGCAGAAGAAGTTATGTGCAGCATGTTGATGACTCTAGGAAAAATTGACACCTGTGTAAGACTGACCTTGTGGCCCTAACCCCATAATCTGCATGACCTTGATGTCTGACCATTGAATGCAACCAAGTTTCCAACATGACCCTTTGTTCAATCTCTTCACATACATTAGTGTAATATGATCCCCTTAAGCACAATTTCCACACAACCAAAAATGGAGAAGAAAGGATTAAACCATGTTGAACACACCCACCTCAGTAGTGAGGAGTTTACGCTCGGCAAGAATTCGAGCAAGTACAGGAAACGCAGTGATTGATAATGCAACACCAATAAAGACTGTGAATGCGCCGAAACTCGTGTGGAGATCACTTTTCATGAGATTGTATATTACCAAAGACACCCCAACACCGAGCCCAAATGGCAGTACTATGCCCACAGCAGCCATCCATGCTGCTGCCTTCCCTGTCCTGTTTTTTCACATCATCCAAGAGATAAAAAGGGGGGGACAAATTAATTCTAGGTCAAAGAGAAGAACAAGAGCAAAAAGGTTGTGGTGAATATGTCAGCAGGAATATATAAATCTCAAGGACTTTATGGAACTTGAGAAACCCAAAAAAAAAGGGACTAGAAAAAACAGCATACTTGCGCAAGCTCTGAAGGTCAAGCTCAAGACCAACAAGAAAGAGGAAAAAAATAAGCCCCATATTTGCAAATGTCTTGAGCACCGTTAGTGAACTCTCAGGGAAAATCGTGGCACTGAAACCTGGAATTCTACCAAGTGCTGTTGGTCCCAATAATACACCTCCAATAATCTCTGCACATTCAAAATCCACAATTTCCATAAAATTCCACATTTCCTCATGGTCTTCTTGCATGTGCTGCTGCTGCTGAGCAAGGAAACCTTTGCAGAGCACCACTGCAAGGTCAAAGTCTTTTTTCTGCAATTCGCATGAAAACCCAAGAGAGTAATTCCTTCATACTTGGTAATATGATTTGTCTCTGCTAGGAAGCAGAGAAAATACCTACCTTCCTTCGCATCAATGAGATGATGATGGGCCATTTTTCTCGCATTTTTGTCATCAAAACTACTGACACTTCTACAAATGCTCAGATATGGTACCGAATTTTTTTCCCACTAGGAAAATGAAGCTCACAGAGAACCCAAACGAAAGGGAATTCCCCTCTTCCAAGGAACGTTGAGAGGGTTTCTAGACTTTTGGGTGTCAGTTTAAGGGCTGAGGAGCTTCAGAAACCTGCTCTGCAACACAGCAACAGACACACACACACACACACACACACACACACACAGCAACACAGCCACAGACACACACACCCCAACAGAAGCGAGAGAGGGAGGGAGTACCAGAAACGACTCGAGGTTGGCGAAGAGGGCGGAATAGGAGAGTGATAAATCTAGAGAGGGCGATGATGATGGCCACTTGCACAATAAGGAGCAGCAGCGCATAGTGCAGAGGGTCGTCTCCCGCTAGGAGGCCACTGGAAGTTACGTCTCCTGCTGGTGCCATTGATCCTGACATGCTTGCGTTGTTGCAACAACAACTTCTCCTGGGTGGGAAAAAAGAAAAAAACAGGAAGGAAAGTTGCTACACACAACGCATGATTCTCCCTGTCCAAACAATTTCTCTTCTCTGCTGCTGCGCTTTGCAAGGAAGGGAATGGTGAGGCGATCGGGTGGGTCTCTGCAGGAACCAAAACACAAGCAAAGAAGCAGCAGTTGCTGCTACTTCTGCACAGTTGGGAAAGAAAGGAACCCACAGACCTGTGCCTCTACCTCTGCGTCCGAGGGCGGATACCCGAGACCTTTATTGTCATCTCAAGGAGGGAAAAAAAAAATGGAAACCACCACAGACTTGGTAGAAGAAAACAGGAAACAAGGAATTATTCACCGTAGTTTCTATACAATCTATCTGTTCCTTTTTGAAGCTGGGTGGGTTGGTTGGTTGGTTTGGAGTTGTTTCGGGATCCGCAGGACTCGATCGAGAGGGAACCAACTCTTCTTGGCAGAGACCAAAATCGAAGCAAAAATTGGAGGAGCAATTTTGTAAGTATTGTTCTGCGAGAGCCAGAATTGGAGCTGTTTTTCCCCCAGACTCCAAAAAGGCTACATAACAAGGAAGAAGAGCTTTGGAAACTTGCGGTGCAATGAAAGCAGGAGTCAATCGATCTCTCCAAACTTTCTTGAACCAAATTCCGTTCGTATTCTTGCAGATCCCGCTCGATCTAAGAGAGGAGCTAAAGTGCGCCACCAAAGAGAGAGAGAGAGAGAGACAGAGAGAAGAGCGCTTCGAGACTGCAGCGCTGCAAATTCTAAAGCTTCTTATGAAGCCCAAAATTTCAGTGTTTTTTTGGGGGGGGGCTGGTGGAATTTTCACATTTTTTTGAGCTGAAAAATATTTTTTATTTATTTACTTTTTGTTTGTTTGTTTTTTTTCTTCTTCTTTTCTTCCACTAAAAAAGAAAAATAGAAAAAAATCATCATGCTTTTGTCTTCTAAATTTAAATGAAAATTAATTAATTAATTAAATTTAAATGAATTAAATGAGGCTTAATTATTTAATTTAAATTTAAATGAGGCTTTCTCTCTCTCTCTCTCTCTCTCTCTCTTTCCATTTCCATTTGCATTTTTTAATATTATATTATATTAAATTATATTATATTAGATTAAATTAAATTATCCTCTTTTTGGGAACTTTTGGATAATGTATTATTATTGATCATGCATGCCTAAAGGAAATGGTTTTTATAAAACCCCATATTTAATATTAAGTAACTTTATCTCCTTTTTTTCTTCTTTTTTTAAAAATATCCTCTGCCCAGAAATGTAGTAGTACATTTGGAAGAATTTATATATATATATATGAACAATCTTTATTTTTTTTCAATTTTTTAATTTTCTTCTGTTGCACCAAAAAGTGGCGATCACCCACAAGAGGATTTAGCCAAATCTGACTACAAGACAAATAAATAAATAAATAAATAAAAATCTAGAAATCCTATTTAGTAAATATGGTGATTGATTTTAAAAAGAACAAAGCTGAAAATTTGACCAAATTAATGAAAAAATCTTGAAAATAATTTCATGATTTTCTTCCTTGAAATGTGGCGATATAATTTTTTTTTAAACTTTTTTTTTTTTTGGGAAAATTTTCCCAAAATTTCCATTAACCATGTTGCTTTGGGACTTCTTTAGTTTTAATATAGCAAAATGGTGAATTGCCACATCATCATTTATAGAGATTGGTAGTGGAGTTGTGATCTCTATAAGTAATGACGTGGCAAATTAGGTATTGGGGTTTTGTTTTTATTATTATTTATTATTTATTATTTTATTTTATTTTATTTTAAATTTAGGGTTTGAATTAGAGGTTTTTTGACACTTGGCAAATTATTTCAAACTTATGACTCAAGTCCTTTGTAATAATATGATAATATCTAGTGATTTCTTGTAAAAAAAAGCTTGACACGTTTACACCCACTTATAGGGGTATTGTAAATAGCAAGTGAACATCTTTGCTTTAGAAAGACACTAACTTCTCAACCTTTTTTTTTTCCCTTTCTTTCCTCCCGCCACCTTTTGGCTATGTATATAGCCAAAAAAAGAAATTAAAAAAACGAAAACTAAAATTTTTAAAATAATTTTAATAACCAAAATTTCATCAAATTTTAAGAAAATTTGTCACATTTATATACACAATTCAAGTAGGTAGGTAGGTAGGCAAAAACATAAAAGGACATTTTTTAAAAAAAATAAAAATTCTTTCATATTTTAGCTTGTAACCAAATTCGGCTAAATGTTCATGTGGTTAATCATCACTTTGGCTACTACATCACAAAATTGACCCCCAAAAAACAAAACAATTTGAAGGTGACAAGATATTATTTAGTTACCTTGTGTCTCAAGGTGATGTGATGAATATCTCATCCATGGAGTAGTGTACGTGGATGAAATACGTGGTGTACCTACTTATGCCTTGTCAACAAATTATCTCCAATTCCTAAGGACCGAGTCAATGGTTTTTTTATGCAACCTTATAAAACTTTATTGATAGACACACCGTAGATTAGGAAAATGTACAACGGGATACCCAAAAATAAAATAAAATGGGAGAATTTAAAGGATGTCAAGTTAAGTTCAAACTAGATGTCAAAAACCATCCATGTCAAAAATTCATCACTTATGGTAGGTTGGACGTATTTTTGCATATCAAAAATCAACTTATCAATGTCAAAAATCAACCATTTATAGTAGGTTAGTTGTATTTTTTCATATCAAAAATCGAGCTATCCATGTCAAAAATCGATCGCTTATAGAAGGTCAATCATATTTTTCCACATGAAAAATCGGCCTATTCATGTCAAAAATCAACCAATTATAATAGGATGACCATATTTTTTCATATAAAAAATCGATCTATCCATGTCAAAAAAATCAACTACTTGTAATAGATTGGTCATATTTTTTTAATATCAAAAATTGATCGCTTGCAATAAGTTAGTCACGATTTTTTTTTCTTTTGTTCAAATTTGTGAGGAAGACGAGTTGGTGATCATCCACGAAAAGAGTTAGCCAATTTTGGTTACAAGTGAGAGAGAGAGAGAGGAAAGTCGTTAAATTTTACGAAGACTTGTCTTTTGTATTTTGTGCTGACATGTTTAAACCTAATGTCTAAATATGGTGACTTCAGAATGTTTAGCCTCATGTTTGATTGAACCTAGTGTTATCTAAATATGATGAGTTTCGAATGTTTTTTCCTCGTAATGTCGTGACAATGTTCACTCAATTTTCAAAAACAATCCCATGTGTCATTCCCACCTACTCCTTTCTTTTTGTCGTGAGCTAAAAAGTGACACACTTTTATTGTCATGAATAGAATCGATGCCAAAACACGTTAGAGTGATTGAAGAACCCAATTTGTAGGAAGTGAAATAAAAAATCTTTTGAAAAAATTAAATAATTAAAAAAATTTAAATAATATATATATATAATTTAAATAATATTTTTTTGAAAGAAAAAAATTGTGAAAGAAAATGAAGAATCAGTTGAAACATTTCAAAAGATTCAATTTTGAGCATGAAATCATCAAAATTATTTAATTTTTTCAAGAGATATGTTGTTGAAGCCAACAACAAACTATGTGGTCTAGGCTTCTCCACACGAATTGCAAAATGCACATTGAAGGTGTTTGTTTGGTGCACTTACATTTGGACAATAGTATGATGGTTGATTGTATATGATGTTTAGAAGGACATAGTTAATTGGGTTTGTGGGAAGAAAAAAAAAATTGGCACAAGGATTTTTTTATCTAACAAGCTATATCCAATGAGATGTTCATGCACTTAAATTTCCATGCAACACATTGGGGGGCAAGGTAGTGATATTTTTGGTGGCAAAAATTTTCACCATTTTTTGCTATAAATATTTTGGAAGAGGAAGATATTGTCACAAATTCCTTATTTTCTTGAAAAACATTGGGCAAAAGAACCAAATTTCAATTTTGAAAATCCCCAAAAAATCGTCACAATTGCCCACAATACCATGAAAAAAGTGCTTACATTTTTTCTACTTTGATAATTTGAATATTGGAAAATTTGGCTATATATATACTTATAGATAATTACCACTTAAGCAACATCAAAAAATTGAAAAAAAAAAAAAAAAAAAAAAAAAATAAAAAAAAAAAAAAAAAAAAAAAGAAACCACTAAGGCAAGGTGTCAATGCAATATTTATTTCACAAATATACTAATAGATTAATTCAAGAAGTTTTGTTTTTTCCTCTTGTGTTTTGGCAAAGGTAAGAAGAGAGTCGGAGTAGTATCCACTACCGACTTTTGAACATATTTGGGTCCAAGGCTGATTTTTGGCTGGTATATAAGCAATGGTTTTGGGCTCAGCATAATTGTGCAGCTTGGCGTGGCTGGTAAAAGGCGGTGCATCTCTGTGCCCCTGCAGAAAAGAGTGTAATAAATAGGATCTGACTGCTACTCAGTGTTTCTGATTGGCCCATCATAATGATTAGTCCAGGTGGTTTGCTATTAGTAGTCTCACACCTATTTGCTGTCCCAGCTTCAGTTTTATGGGTTGGGTTGCAAAAGAGTACATACATGAACTTGGATGGTCACATGCTGAGCACCACTCGAGATGCTCTTAATAAGAGTAAGTAAAGAACCACCCAATATTGATAAAAACCAAAAAAACACCCTAAATTGCTTTTTGGATGCTTCTAAAACATTATAGATATTCTCACAAACTCTTTAGTAACATTATAGTTACTAAAGAGTGTGAGATGGTGAACATACCCATGAAGGTGCTTTGCTTTTCTCGGCCTGGCCTTCCTTATAGAACCAAAGTGGGCTACGGCTGACCACCTGGCCAAGCTAATATTGCATTGAATGAAACAAAACATGACAAATGTATGTTGAGTAAAACATGCCCAAAAGATTTTTTTATTTCGGTAACGTGACATATGTAAACATGTAAACTTCACAATTCCAAAAACTAGGTTTGCTCTTTCCTATCAAACAAGGTAGCTTTTTTGCAGGCCCCCTCATATCATATTGTACACTGAAAGACAAATTAAAAAGGAAGTAGAGAAAAAAAACATTTGTCAAAATGGAGGCAACACGAAAGGCTTTGCGTGTCACACAACCCTAATAAACCCTCGTAAAGAAGAATAATTAGAGGCCAATGTTAAGACGGATGGTCAAACAACATTTGTCAAAAACACCCAAGTAAGGACTTGAGTGAAAAATTTGCATGCCACGCAAAAAAAAAAAAAAAAAAAAAAAAAAAAAAAAAAAGATGAAAGTAAAAGAGGTCAAGACCCCCAATATCAAGTAAGTATTGAAACATTGACAAAGAGAAATCCCAAAAGAAAAATCTTGAGTAGCAATAAGAATTGGTTTAGGTCTTCATTTTTTAACATAGTAGACCCCCTCGTATATAGGGTATTTTCTAAAATTCTCATACCACCTAGTCCCTAGTAGGTTGGGTCCAAGAGGGAGGTATCTATGTGTCTATCTATGAAGGGAAGGTAGTTTGTTTTGTTTGTACTTATATGAGATCCATTGAACCGGGATGCTTCAGATCATGTTCTTGGTGTCGTTGGAAAGCTCTCAAGGAGGACGCTTGGTTCCATGATGTTTGGACTTTGGAGGTGTGGTGCAAAAGTTCTTGAATATTGAATGATTTCTTTACTAAATATTTAAATTAAATCATAGCTGAAAATTTTGGAGGAATTGGAATGTGCCTTTGGTGTTCCTGGAAGGATCTTGATGAGCAGGATTTAATGGAATTTATTTGGTAAGATTTGGATTCAGAATGTATGGGAGATACTGATTTTTAAGTGATTTACGCAGCTAAAAAATTCAAATAAATCCCAAAAAACCAAGTTTTGGAAGGAAAAATCAGTTTAGGACATGGTAACACTTGGGCCAAGGGCACAAGCCACACTAGTATAAATGATATTGGAACTTAGAATAAAATTGGTACAAAGGTTGAGGTCCCTACCAACATTTGTAGGAATTTGACATGGGTTAGTGACATGGAAGTTTCGAAATTGTCTTTCATGACAACTTTGACTAGGCAATTGCTTTTCATTTGATATGTGGCTTCGAAACATGCATTTCACATGACATGTTTACATTAAAAAGAATGTGTTACAAATGCAAATTATACAAGTGAACCTATGCCATCCATGAATGAAATGAACAAACTATAT
>Ga0209208_10010042_pt1 | contig 12369 bp, 7 predicted proteins | sample S1TSphfallax_3_FD_187694 | JGI IMG/M metagenome (GOLD analysis project Ga0209208, IMG submission 187694) | Host-associated microbial communities from peat moss isolated from Minnesota, USA - S1T2_Fd - Sphagnum fallax MG (SPAdes) (version 2) | ecosystem: Host-associated > Plants > Peat moss >...
TTCATGAAGTTCCCCTCCAAAAAACAAACTGAACTCAGAGAGTTTGTTGGATCTTGTCTCTGGGAAGAGACAAGACTCAAGAGACAAGGAATGGGTGTAAATTTGTATTTTGGACTCCATCTCCATCATAATTAAGCAAAAGTGTGAGTGATATCTAGAGTACTATATTGTGTGCATGTGATGGATGGGCATGTTCCATATCTTATTGTGCATGTGATCTAGATGTGTGAAGCTCTAGATACAACTTAAGGGAAGTTTTTGAGTTCGAGGTTTGAACCTCCCATGAAGGGCAAAGTCATTATGCCATAAGCTAGTATCACTTAATGAATATTCTCTCAAAATGTGAAACCAAATGAATTATGCATCATTTAAGGGAACTTGTAAAGGGTTTTGGTAATGTCCATAATACAACAACAAATTACCTAATCAACAAAAGACAAACATAAACAACCCATGGTGAACATTCCTCAAAATGTGAGACAAAATGAACTTTACATTGTATAAGATATTCTTTCTAAGCTTAGAGCATTTCCACCTAACAATAATAAACATTCCTTGATTAAATTCAATTTTGGAGCAAGATAGTGAAAGACTTTTTATAATATGGTGAAAATTGTCGAGACTGCGAGAGACATCTTTAAAAGGATATTCATCCTATGATTTTGGTTATTGATAATGATTGGTCCAATTGTAAAAATTTACATGGTTTTCTATTATTTGAAGTGAGCTTTTTTATGTTTATGGGTGGGCACATCGAACATTGAACGCGAAGTTTTTTTATTTTAAAACATGTAATTTATAGTTGTGGAGTGGAGATGCTCTTACAAGTAAAAGCAATAACCAACATCAAAGAAACCATGTATATAGATTTTTTTAAAAGATTTTTTCAGCAATTGGATTCTACATAAATTTCTAAAAGAATTTTTTTTTAAGCATTTCATTATTCTTTTCAAGATTTTTAAATCAAGAAAAAATGGGTTTTTTTATTTGTCAAGATTTCCAACTCAAGAAAATAAAAATTAGATTTAGAGTTTGGGGTCATGTTCATTTTCTTATTGTGAATTTGACATTATAAAAGGTGTATGTTATTATTACTATTATTTTTAATAGCTTTGATCTTTTTTAATATAAATTGTATTAGGAAATATAAATTTTCATGCTAAATGTTTAATGTTTGTTAAGCTATTTGTGGAACCATTTAAAAGAGGGGGGGGGGAGAGGGGGGTGATGGGGTAAAATAATGAATCTTTTATCAGGTTATATATTGAGATAAATTGGAATAAATTTTCATTTTTTTTCAATTTTGGAATCTTTTTTATAATGTTTTCAAAGAATTACAACCATTGTGGGGGGCATGTAAGAGGTTTGGCACTAGACCCTTGTGTAGTCTTCAATTTGGTACAACTACAAATAGTCACATGTGGATTAACAAAGATTCAAGACTTGTTTCATGCTTAAAACTTTCAAGTTTCTTTAACTTGCCTTTTCATCTTAATTTGGTAGATTCCATTTAAAATAAACATAACTATATGTACACAACTTGCAATTAAATATTTAAAAGGTATTTGACATAAACTTCATTTAATACCTAGGTGTGTATCTAAAAAGGATGGGGGGTTTCATATGGGTTTTTTTTTGTTGAACATATAACATATTGAACTTGAGACAATGCGGAGTTTATTATTTTTCCTTTGAGTGTGCAATATGGAAGTGAACATCACACCATTATGGTGTCACATTAATGCAAGAAAGTGGTTTTGGCTCAACGTCATTGGTGACAACTAGTGGTGCCATAGGATTGTTGCAAGCTATAGGTTGTGCAAATGCAAGTGCAATTGGAACTAAAAAAGGTGAATGCTTTGAACTTACTTTTTTGTCTTTGCAATTAGTTGCAAATGTTGGTCAATTGTTGTGTCAAAGCTTATTGAAACTTCAAAACTTTCTTTATGCATGTGGTTTACATTTTTAATGTGTGATTTGTGCATTATGTGTCACAAGTTCCCCCCTTTTCTCAAGTTCATTGAAAAGCTTCCTAATTACACTAATTTTTAATTCATTCTCACCCCTTTTCTCTTGCTCCTTGAAAACTTTTCAACTACCTTGGTTTATGTGTCACATTCACCCCTTTTCTTTAGCTTGTTAAAAGCTTCATGAATGCCATGATTTATGTGTCCATTCACCCTTTCTCTTAAGCTCACCAAATGCTTCTCAAGTGCCTTAATTGTTGTCACATTCACTCATTTTATATTTAGCTTGTCAAAAGCTTCTCAACTACTTTTTTTTTTTGTTTCATGTTCACTTTTTTCATACCTTATCAAAAGATTTCATTATCACCTTCATAAGTTCTTCAAGTCATCAAATTAATTTGGAGGATTTTGATCTTCATGATTTTTTTCCCCCACAAGTCCTAGCAAATTTTACTAACAATAATAGTATTGACAACTTACAATAAGCGCATGGAGGTGAAGTTGGAGAGCATGAAGATAAAATTACTCTTGCTAAGGATCTTGATGTTTTGATGTAAACTTGATGAATTTGAAGAAATAAGGTGTTGCATGGAATATTTACAATCATACTTTATCCATGAAAGTATTTTACAAAGTGAACAATAACCAACATGTTGATCTTACTCAAAATCAAATGATGTGATGCATCATTTGTCATAATGAAATGGTAAATCTTGAAATTTTGGTCTTGCACATTAGGTGCCATCATTGATTACCTCAAGGCATCATTACCATGTGAAAAAACACATGTAAATGGAGCATAACACCTTACTTTATATATATATATATATATATGAAACAACTTGTTGTCCTAAAAGTCCACTTGAGTGTGAGGTAACCAATAAGTGGCCAATGTTACCAACCACATGCAATCTCTAGTGGATCTTTCTCCTTTACAAATTAATTCAAAAAATAGCATAAGGCACATGTTGTATCTTGGAAGATGCAATGTTGTACATGTGAATAAAAGTTTTTTTGCTAATGATGATAGTTCAATCCATTTGGTTGCACCAACCAACATACAAGTTGTGCATGAAGGTTGTTTTCCCATCAAATAAATTATTTGTGGAAAAGGTTTTGCTTACAATTAGGGAAAAAAAATTGGCTACATATGTGCAACCGACATTGGCCACATGTATTTTTGATCTATGGATGTCTACAAAGGCACATGAAATGTTTATTGTTATTGTCAATTTTTTATGAAGCAATTGGGAACCCAAAACATGTGATGTTTGTTTGTTTATTTGTAGCATGGTTCCCAGATTGTAAATGTTCATTAACATATTTCCTTTGACACTTTTTTTTTTTGTATATGTGAAGGATGAAGGGTATAATTTGCAAACTTATGCAATTGCTTTGAACTTCATGAATCTTTCACATAAATATTTGCCATGTTGTAGCCATTTCACAAATCTTATTATGGGCATGCATTATCCAAGGTTTCCAAGTATGTTAGTATAGATGAAAAAATAGTTCAAGGATTGAACTATACATTTATAAAAGGTGTGCAAGCTAACATCCAAAATTTTATTTCATGCATGAATCTATGCACCTTTGTTCCCTTGCTTGATTTTTTGGACCCCTTCTTTGATTTAAAATCTATGCACACTTGCTCTAGTGCCCAAATTAAAATTGAATATGTTAGTGAATACTCAATATCTAATTTGTTACAAATCATTTTACAATTTGAATCTTGGTCACTTTAGCGCATTATGTTTTTGGTTTGTTTTTGTGTCATGGTTAATTGGAATAAGCATCGCAAGTATAATGGGTTTCCCCTTTTTTAAGTGGAAGTTACAAGTTTGCAAATTGGGTATTATATATTTTAGGATTCATTGACATTTCAAAAATGCTCTTGCTTTGTGTTATTAAAAAATAAGTTGACATTCTATAGATGTTTACCTTCTCGAAAAACTTGGGGTAATTTGTCAAACTTTTGTGAAACTTTTGTCACCAATCATGACTACTTATATTTTGAACCAAAATCATGGGCACTAGCTCCTTGGAAAATGCCTTGCATTTTATAATGTCAACAAATCATCTTAGGAGGGACATTTTTGTTTGTAATTGAAAATTACATGAATAAATATATAAGGTCCCATACATTTTGATAAAAAAAAAATTTAATTAATCTATAATAAGATTATGTTTATTTTCAAAATCCAGATATAAAAAAAAAATGGTATGTGTTAATAATAGGTTTCTTATTGAGAAATGAAAAAAAATATGTACAAGAAATGTATAACAAGTAAATTAATTATTAGTAAGTTTAATTAACAGGATGGAAAAGGTGTAATTTATACTAAAGGTTTAGATTAGAGAAGATAACATTAATGAGGTTGTATTTACTTGGTTTGGATAAGGAATTGATGAAGGTTTGGATGTATTTAACTTTGTGGTCCATTTATTCAGGTTGCAATGCCCATTTTGTTCATTTTGAAAAAGATACATTTTTAAAAATCTTGTCCTTTTTCATTACCCAAATTCATTAGGTTTTATTTGAAATGGGACATAATTGACTAATATGCAACTTGTATGGTTTTGGTAAAAAAGGATTAGTTGATTAGAACATTTTTAGTGACATCATTTTAAGTCATTTTGGATTGTCACATGTTGTACTACATAATTTTTAATTTAAAATTATGACATGGAACAAAGTGCCACATCATCATTTAATTTTTTTCAAAAACAATTCCGGATCATGGAGTCATGAATTATAATTTTTTCACAACATGCCATGACAAAATTACATGTTGTGAAAAAATAAAATAAAATCTGATTTTGTCAATATATATTTTTTATATCATTAACCATGATGTACATGTTCGTATATCATATTTATACATCAAGGCTTGAGCCCAAAACCTCATGGAGGCACACCATGATCTTAACCACCAAACCACTTCAAGACATCATTAATATGCATGAAATTTAAAATTATTATTTTTGGCATGGAATTGTTTATAAAATTCAAACTTTAACATATTTTTTCTTTTTCAAATTTATTCAAATGCTACATTATGTAAAATATGTCCTTTTTTGAGAAATTGAAAGTTTTTATTTTCCCCAAATTTAATTTATTTTTGCAATATTGCTAAAATGGCAATCATCCATAAGAAAACTTACCCACATTTGGGTATGGACACGTCATGAAGTTAGAAATTGGTTTAAATCTTTCAATATTATGGCTACTATTATAATTTATTATGAAACATTAACAATATGTTTTTTAAATTTGACTAAATTTGATTTGTTTTCTTTCAAAAAAATCCTTTGTTGATGTTGTTCTCCATTTAATTAGCAACAAAATAAAATAAAATATTGAATAGTCAACATAGTCGTTTAATTCTCATTACCATATTTGTTTAACAACATGAATCACACACCAATACAAATGATTAATTATAAAACTTGAAAAAAATGTCACTAAATATATATATATATATATTTTTTTTTTATGATGTAAGAATACATTTTCCTTTGGAGAAATAAAAGTAACATAATTTTATGAAAGCATTAAATAATTAGATTAAACCCCCCTCCCCAACCAACACATTTTTTTTTGTCTCAAATTTTCTTAACTTGGTAATTCTTGTTAGGAAAAAAATGGAAAAATTTGTGCAAATTCAAAGGAAAATGTAAACAATGAAAAAATTTGCAAAAAAATGAAATCACGAAATTGGATTTAAAAAAAGGTTAACTTCAATGAATAATAATTTTTAATTAATTTTAATAATTCCAACCTGAAACACAATTCCAACATCAAATTTATTTGAAATTTTTTAAGTTCAATCTTTGAAATCATTATAAACCTTATCCAAGTTTTTTGAAAACATTTAAAATATATAAATGATGTAACTAAATGTTATTTTTGGTGGTGAATTTCCAAAATTTTGCAAGCATAAAAAAAAAACCATCAACATCAACAAATGAATTTTATTTTTTAATTAAATTTATTATTATTATTATTATTATTATTATTATTATTTAATGATATTATTTTACAATGTATTTTAGAACTTATAGCCAAAATATAAAAATATTTTGAACAAATTATATCTTCATATACATAGTCTATAGCTAAAACATGGTTAAATTTTCTTGTGGATGACCGCAAATTTGAAATAAATTTTAAAAATTAAAAATTCGTTAATTTATTTAATATTTTAGAATATAAAATTAAAATTCACCTCTAAATATATAAACATAAACTTGTAACAAAACAAGCTTGACAAAATTGATAAATCATTTTTAAAATATAAATAATAAGTAGAAAAAATAAAATATTGATATATAATATTTCATATTTCATATTTTTAATAATATATTTTAAAAACACAATTGTATAATTAGAGGTCTACACGCATTTTAAATTTGGCATGCATGAACATTTGACTTAATCATCAACCCATTCAAATATAAATGTAAAATATGTCTAGCTTTTATACATTTATTTCAAAAAGTTGTGATGAGTGCAAAATGCAATTTGTGAATAATAGATTTAACACATTCAAATGAATGATTAAATTCATATGCAAATGTTAATAATTCAAAAGATGTGAAAAAATTATTAACGTATTCAAATATAAATGTGAAGCATTAAATTATTGTGTGTGTTTCAATATATATTAATAATTGCAATATGCAACATTTGAATAATGGTTTTAATAAGTTCAAATTGGATGATTCAACTTATGTAAAGATGTTGATAGTTCAAAAAATGTGAAAAGCCTCACTAAACCATTCAAGTATAATTGCAAAACATTGTGTGTTTCAATGTAATTTTAATAAATGCAAGATACAACTTGTGAATAATGGTTTTAAAATATTAAAAGTGAATGGTTTAATTCATGTACACATGCTGATAATTGAAAAGATGTGAAAAAATATCATTGATTCGTTTTAATATAAATGTGAAATCTTAAATTGTTATATGTGTTTTAATAAATTATGGTAATTATAAAATGCAATCCATGAACAATGGTTTCAACATGTCAAAAGTTGGTGGTTCAACTCATGTACCATGTTGAGAGTTGAAGAGATGTCAAAAAATCACTAACCCATTATAATGCATTGTGTAAATAAATTTAAATGATACTTCAATTTCCATGTCAATAATTTGAAATCACTAATTTTTTTTTAAAGGGTCTAAATTATATTCATAAGTGAACAACATAATGAATGTTACAACTATGAACAATATTAACTATTAGTTAGTGCAACAAGCCACTAAAATTTTGAAGATGGCCAAATGTAATTGAAATGTAATCAAATCATATAGTAATCACAATGCGTGAGGTGGAAAAGGACAAATTTTCTTCTTATAATGGTATTTTAACCAAGATTCATGTATAAACAAGCTTGAGGTTGTTTCATCAATAGATTCATCATTAAATTTTTCACAATTATTATCATCCTCGTCATTGTTACCACTAAGAGGAAAATGGTTCATAATGATTTCTCCAATGAATTAACCACATGTCTCCCATCATCCCAATCCATTGGTTTGATGTTGTCAAACAACATGAATTCTATAAGAAAGTCTTGAAAGACAAATTTTTAATTTAAATTCAAAGAATTTGGGGCAAAAACAATTTGTTCCACATTTCTCAAGAATGCACATGGCTTGAAAAATTTGAGTTACATCAACATAGGAAATAGACAATCATCCTATTTCACCTTAAGTTTTAACCAACAAATCTTGAATATAACCTCGTTTGCAAAATTGCTGAAATTGACTTTAATGATTTCCTTCAATATACTGACATAATCAACAACACCTTCACCATCCTAAAATGACCCATTTGTCAAGATCTTGGATCTTAAGAAAGGCAAGGTCTTTGCCTATGATGGGCTATCCTCCACTTCTTTTGATCATCTTCATTCATCTTCATAGCTTCATTGTAACTTTCCATTCACTTTTCCATTTGTAGTGAATTTTGAAGGAAAAATATGTTCAATTGACAATATGTTATGTGTTCCGGTCCTAGGAATTTCTTCACCTTGCTACGGCCTTGCAAAACTTGGCCTATCGCCTCCAAAAGTATTTTGCTAGGAAATGAACAAAAAATCAAGTAATTTGGCAACAAATTTACATTTGAATGTAAAGGGTTTATACAATGCCTTACAATACACAACCTAAACCTTAATGAATTTTGAAACAACTTTTTAGAATGATATATTTTCAAAGTGTTGAAACTAATTTTCATACAAAAGTTTACAAATAACCATTTTTTGGCAAAAATTGAATATAACTTTAAAAACTAAAAGCTTAGAAAAACTTTCCAAACTAAGATTCTCTACAGTCCACCACACACCATATCAAAGCATTGACATATGTGAAACTACATCTAATATTGTTGCTCAAAATTAGTCACCAAATTTAGAAAAAATTATTAGTAAAAACCGTCATTCCATAAGAATAAAAACATATCATTTGGGTAATCCTCTTAAACTTTATCTTTGGAACACCATTAACAAGAGAGCCCTTGTTTTCATTAAGTGGAATGGAGGAGAAGGAATTCAAATAAGTGAACAAACTAGGAATTAAATTGGCATGGGATTTGTAAGAAAAATACCAATTGTGTGCAAATCTTGTTCATCTTTCCGATGATGTCATGGCATATATTAACCCATGGCTTCTTGCATGAGGTAACCTTCAACCATGTTGGCTTCTAGATGTGTTATTTGCCGAACAAAATCCTTCAATGTTTTTTAGTACCTTTTAATGAAAACATCCATTGAGCTTGTACTAGTCCAATTTGTTTCAGTTCTTCCACCAAATGAATTAGAAAATGTTCTTGGGGGTTTCAAATAATGATGTGGGAAATTGCAATTGAAAGGTAGCCACCACCAAAGGCATTTATTTTTCCATGATGGCAAATTTCTTTCCATTTACATCCTTGGAACAAATCCAATAGATGATCCATGCCAACTTGTAAATGGATTCCCTCACCCCTTGTGTCATCAAACGTCAAATAGAAAAAGGTAAATGGTAATAAAGAATGTTGAAGAAGTCATGGGATTTAAACCTAAAAATTAATCTTCTTTGTTGAATGAGTTGTGCAAGGTTGCATCAAACCCTGCGGGTGTCTTAATGGATTTTAAAGTGTTTAAGAATGTATATCATGTTTTTTTTTATGTAAAGTGGAAGGAACAACTTGATACACCATCTTGCCATTGGCATTGGGTTAAGGTGTCCAACAAGACTCCTTTATGTTAGATGCAACCAAGTCCGCTCTAGATGCCTTTATATCCTTCTCCCCCAAGATGTGGCATAACAATGACTTGCACACATTTTTCACAATGTGCATTGGATCAAGGAGATGGTGGATGAGCAACTTTGGCCAATAATCCAAGGTTTGGAATCCAAAAATTAGTCTTTTCAAACCTAAAGGAGGATCCATGATTGGATCCCCTAGCCTTAGAATTTCTAACCTCCAACTGTTATGAATTTCAATTGCCTTCATCCATAGGGCTACCCACATTTTGTTTGTTGTCCATGATGGCGGTGGATGACTTTTATCAAGGCCATTGAACAAGTGTTTTGATTCATCTCAAAATGGATGATCCATTTGTAAGAATCTTTTGTATTCATCAAAGAAAACTTTTTTCAAGTCTTTGGAGTGTTTTGCATTTAAGTCTTACATGCATAAAAAAACATGTTAGTTTTCCCTTGGTCTACAAGCCTACAAAATAAATAACAAGATTGAAAAGTCTTTGGGAAACATTTGGCCTTTAAAATCCTAAGATATTAATCATTTCAAATTTCTACACTAGGGTCTTTAATGACTAGGATCTTAAGATCAAATAGGTTGTTGTGATCCTAGGAACATAGTTTTGAAGATTCTTCCTAGGGTTCAACATTATTGCATTTAAGGTTTTCATGTTGAAGACTATGAATTTTTCATATTTTCACATTGACTTTCCAAGGAGTAGGATTTTGAGATATTAGGGTTTTGAAGTCTACGAAGATTTTTGTTAGGGTTCAACATTTTTACATTTAGGGTCTTAGGGTTGAAGCCTAGGAATTCAAATTCTAGCATTAGATTTTCAAATAATAGGACCCTAGGATGTAGATGGGTGCGATCACAATCAAATGAACCAACGGTGACAAAGGATTCAGGAATTGTAGTCCTTGTTGTGGTCATTTTCACTTTCTCATAGAAAGGATTTTTGGGATAAAATCTTTTGTAATATGTTACTACACATACATATATATATTTTAATACATCACAATTTGTGTATTAACTTTCATGTTTCTACCAAATTCTACATTTCATTTTGAAATTTTATCTTAATTTCAAATTTATGAAAATATGTTGTTTTTTTTTCATAAACTACAAATTGTTTTAAGATGTTATGTACACTACACCCCATTTACATGTGGTAAATGACTCTTGAAGTTTTAAAATTATGTTCAATAGATTTTTAATTTGTAATTTTAAAAAATCACAACTTTCAAATTGTGAGTGTTTTTTGAGTGCAGATAATCAATTAACATCATTTTAGTTTTTTTATCATCAAAACTTTATAAAAAAAATCTTCAACTTAGTAATTTTCAAAATTGACTACTTTGATGTAATATTGTTCGAGTTCAAAGGTCTTTTATAAAATCAAAACCCAAATTTTTTTTTGAATTTTTGTTTTGAATTCTTCAACATTCATATTAGTCATTTAACACAACATAATGGTGGATTAAAGTGTAAATGACAATTAATTACAAAATTTCATCACAAAATATTTTCCAAATATACACCATGATGCATCAAATTGTCATGTGCTAGCATGTTGATGCCTACAATTATTGTTGTTCACATACATAAACCAAATACAAAAAACTACCTTGAATGGTATTTCACACCCAAACACTTGAACTAGTGGTCCCAATTTAAAACACATATAATTACATTAACTCAATTTTGGACTAACCTAATTATGATTTAAATGGGTAGTTAACACAACGCGCTTGACAAAATATAAATAGATATTGAAAACTACCACTTTAATTTGTTACGAATGTTTAATTGTTTAGACCATAACATGCATTCATTCAATGTACCAAATCTTGTCTTGTTCATTTAAACATGATTATTTTTAATCAATGTTTCTAAGAATGAGTGAATCTCACATGGTATCAAATCATGTTGCTAACTATATATATATAATTCAAAATAATAATAGTTTCATTACATTTTCATGTTTGTGTAGATGGTTAAGAAAATAAAATGAGGTAGTTTCTAGGAAAAGGCATCGAATGCTTATAATTTTATTGTTCAATATTGGAATGAAATGTAATAACATTTTCTAAAAATAAATAATCGTCTCATTTAATCTTATGCAATTGTCGTAGTAATTTCAAATATGAAAATTTTGGGCAATTCAATATTAATTTACAAATTTGATGCATCATTGTGCTGAAATATGGAGAGTATCACCAATCATTTGCAATATTAAAAATGCAAGTGGAAAAAATATATAAAATATAAAAGATAATATATATATAATTTATCCTTATATTGATATTGAAATATATAAGATATATGTATTTGATTTAATTGTTCAGAAGTCTTTTATTTTTTTAAGGTAAAAATGAAACGTGGCATTTGCTAAGATATTTGAAAAGCATTAAGGATTGAACATTAAATTAAAGTGATGAAACTTTGTGATTCAAGTAGTTATTATTCAAAATAATTATAAGCTTTCATCCCTTTTATTATTATTCTTAACTCTTTCCCACATTTTCAAAGTGAAATTTCAATTAAAAATTAAATATTTATTTAACCATTGGAATACATTCCTTAAATCCAAAGCTTTTTCCTTGGCTACAAGGTTCTAATTGATATATAACTATTCAATGAATAAGAAAAAAATTGTTGTCTTTGAAAATATCATCAATGAAAATGTCAAAGATGTCTATGAGAACTTAAAGGTTCAAAAGTTACACATGTGTAAAATTAAATGAAACTAATTTTATAGAACTTAAAACGGGAATTTGATTACAATGTCGCAACTTTTAATTCCAAATTAGTTACAATAAATGAATACATTGATGACATTGTTGTCTTGCATGCATAGATGCAATTTTCACCATGACCAAGTCAAGTTTCAAATCAACAATGACTTGAATTCAAAGTAAGTCATTTAAATTCGAATAATATAGAAAAATGACTCACAATTTAGTAAAATTGATTTAGTTGTATTACCAAATTTGATGGACAATATTTCTATGTGTGGAAAGATAGAATCACATTGTTGTTTAACAAAGAAAGAGTTTTGAACTAATTGTCGAAAGATCAAAGGCAAAACCAATAGATCTTATCACAATTCAAACTATGGGAGAGACCTTTGCTTTACCAACCAC
>Ga0209208_10010043_pt1 | contig 12369 bp, 8 predicted proteins | sample S1TSphfallax_3_FD_187694 | JGI IMG/M metagenome (GOLD analysis project Ga0209208, IMG submission 187694) | Host-associated microbial communities from peat moss isolated from Minnesota, USA - S1T2_Fd - Sphagnum fallax MG (SPAdes) (version 2) | ecosystem: Host-associated > Plants > Peat moss >...
CTACCTACTTACTAAATGAATGAATAAACATTGCCATTTGAGAACAAATGTCAATGAAACTTGATGAAATTTGTGCCATGTAATTGTAATCAAGTTATTCTTCACACATTGACTAATAATCAAAATGATAGTTGCACAAGTTGACTAGTCAAGATGTACAACACACAAACCAACGATCAAAAATTAATTTAAAAAAACCAATAATCAACTTCACCATGTCAAAATTGACTTGGTTAGTATACTACATAATTTTCTGGACAAATGGGATTATATCATAATTTGATTTTTAATCTACCAATTTTTTTAATCAAATAAATTATAATATGTTTGATTATAATGTGTTTTTGAATTGATTAAATTGTTTTTGATTTTGTTGCTTGATTTTTTTTTGAATTTTAGGTATCATGAATAAACTTTTAGCTACAAATATAGTAAAAGGATCCAAGGGTGCTAAGGTCGAAGTCCTTTCAAAGTACTACATTTGACACATGTCATTCCTATGTTGATATATTTTTTTCATATTTACATTTTTTAGACCTATTTTACAACTATGTGTTATATATATATATATACATCCCAATCTATTTCATTTATATTATGCATTGATGTTTTGAATGACATAAAAATGAAAACTTTTGTTAAAGACACATTCTCAAAATTCATAATTTTCATGATCAAAAGGATGTTTGAACCAAATGCATTCAAATGTTTTTTTAAATGAATTTCACCAATTTCAAGTGAATTTTTTTTCGTCATCAATAATAAAATCTTGTACAACTTTGAAGATAAACAATGCACATTCAACAAAAAAAAGAAGGAATATTTGGATTATTAAAAAAAAAAAACATTGTTCACAATTGTTTTGAACATGTAAAAAAACTCTTGAAACATCATCTATGAATGCATCAAGTTTTGAACATTCAAACTTTACAAATAATGGAACCTAAAAAGGAAAAAGAATAGCAATTAAATTTATTATGTTCCCCTTGTGATTTTTCAAAAATAAAAAATTACAATTTTAAGCATTATCCACACACCCTATGACTCCTTTACTATGTTTGCACCTTTCTAAAAACTACAAAAATGGTTATGAATAAGATTCAAATGGAGGATTTCAAACCCCCCATGGTTTTGAAATATTTTGATGACATTAAGATTATTAAATCCTTGATATAATTATGGTGATTTCCATATTTTTCTCTCTTCGATTAATAATCCAAGAAACAATGTATGATTTCAAACTATGATTAATATCAATGGAAACGCTTTGTGTTTGCAAATGAAACAAATGACAAAGGCAATCAAACTCAAACATAATTACACAAATAAATTTGTTTGAGTTATTACCATATGTCTAATGTCAAATAAGTTGAATTCCTCCAATGTGTTGTTATTTGTATTGGAGATTTTCAAATCTCCATGTTACTTTTGTATTTCATGCATGGATGTACCCATTTTCTCATATTCATTTTTCGTTACCCTTGTTTTCATTGATAATTCATATGTAATCCTTAAAATTTAAATTTTAGATATCATGCCAAATTTGTATTATAATTAGGATTTCATCCATGAAGTGACTTGTTTTCTCATATTCATCTATTTTAAAGCATGTTTTAATTGATGAATTATCCAAATTGTAATGGGATATTAGCTAGGGTTGGTATAAAATAGGTACCGAGTTGTAGTAGGCTACAAAATTTAAACATGCATGTTGCAGGCAAATAGGCAATGATAGGGTAGTGAACAACATCCAAAAATCAACTACATTCTTGTTATTAACTTCTTCAATAAGTAAATCAAGATCATGGATCCAATTGATAATTGTTTTGTATAGGAGCATGGTAGGTCTTGAAGCCATTCCACGTTTTGAGGAGTTGGAAACAAGGGAGGGACCTCAAATCATCTCAAAACATGGAATTGTCACAAGAACTACCTTTTTCCTATGTAAAGCACTAACATTTTTTTTTTTTCCATTTCCAATTCTCCCCCTATTCAATCTTTATTTCCTATGGGCTACACTCCAAGCACATGGGACATGTCATTATTTTTTTCTTTAAAAGATAGAACCAATACATGAACCTTATGGTCGGACCCCGGGGTCCCATCCGGACCCAACTGTCGCATAAAGTCTGTAGCAACATCAATACAAGTCTGATTCAGTTGAGGAAAGTGGCAATCTACTACACTCACCAAGATCTACACGACCAGCTAATCATTTTGAAATTGTAAGGTACTTTATATTGTGGGTTAGCCTTGTGAATTAGTTATGGTTTGGGGGAGAAGTAGCGTAAGATAAACTTCTAAGATGGCCCGACCTCCATTGTCTTGACCTTCTTCAGGCGACCCAGCCTTGCCTTCACCACTGTTGGCATTGATTCACCCATCGCATCGACTGCTAAATGTTGGCGCTTATTTTGGTGTGTCACCGGGGCTTGCTCTTGGTTCTATTTCGTCTGATCGAGTTATGCACGTAGAGTTAGTGGAATTTCAAGATAGCACCGCAGGTCCTAAGGTGGAATCGAGAAATACTTCTTCCCCAGTGAAATCAACTTTTTGTTAGATAGGGTTAACAGTGATGCAATCTACAATTGTATGGGAATTCGTGCTACATGCTCAATTGTAATGATAATAGCGTCAAACAATTTTTTTAAAAATGATCTCTTAATCAAGTCCAAATTGGACGCTTTGATCAGTGGGACATACATAGTCGAACTGTCTGGGGCTGAACTCAACGATCTCATGCTCATGAGGCCTTGATCGAACTCAAACAAGTAGTTGAACGTATATCAAGTTGGAAGTTGATTGAAATGCTTCTTCAAGACTCGATCCCAACCGACGTAACAAGGGCACTGAGATGGTCAATAAACTTCATGTTGATTCGTTTGACCTGGTTGATGGCCTCGACGATAACCATTGGAGTGTAGAAGTTTTTGCCCTTCATCGCATTACAACACCACGCGATGATCCAATCGGCACTGTTGTGGGAATGTCAAGGGATCAAGTAAATCAACACAACCTTAGTGTAAAACATGATGGAGAGCAAGGCAAAGAATTGCATGACAAGTTGCGACTTGTTTTGCTCGACACAATTGTCGAGGATGACCACCATGATCTTGGACGTCACTTGCTTGCGCTCAAGCATCATCTTGAACTTATTGGAATATATGGTACATAAACCGCAAGTTGCACAACGCATCCACATCCTTGCCTCACGCTCGTTCGTCATAAAAAAACATGTTGGCACTGTCGTTGGTAAAGTCAGCAACAAAAAAATTTGAAACCATCAGATTGGAATTAAAATAATCAGCCAATGGCCGCGAAGCCCATAATGAGGCATGGTGAAGCTGCCATTGAAATCCTCAGATCTGAATCGTGGGCGTTGTGGTCGTGGATGTCATGTCGATGTCACCAACATCAGGAGCATGGTCATCGTCGTAACTATCGGGGATGATAGTATGGGGAACATGTTGATCAAGAACGTGTTGCTTGACAAACTCCTTGACAAAAGTTGACACTATATGGTGCTCGTTGATGGTGGCATCCATATGAGTCTGCTTCTCTAGGAACAAGCAATCGCATTTGTCAAAGCGAAGGTCATCTCGCTGCAGCTGGATATCGATACGAACATAACATACGCATACATCCCCGGCAATGCGAGTTAAGCGAAGGCTAGGAAAGAACAAGTGGATGTACTAAATCCAACGTGAATACGATACGACACGATGGCCGTCATTGGCAAATTCGATCTTGTCCTTGTACCTCTGATATAACTTTGTGAACGTGAGCTTCGAATCCAGAAGATATTGCTTCGGGCGCCTATGAGTGCAAGGGAAACCGTCCTCGACCTCCCAAGACTCCGTATCTACCTTGATCGTGTCCAGGTCGTTATCATGAAATGCATGAACAGGAACGCACGGTGGACGACGGGTGTGAAGCATGTCAATACCATCTTGCAAAACCTTGTGCAATCAACTAATCTTTGAACCGCCGACAGGCAGGATAGCCCAAAATCTCAGGTTCCAAATATCCGCTTTGGATCATATTCATGATGATCCCTTTTGACTATTGTCATTCGACACCAGCCCGATCTGTTTCCATTAACGCCCAATCGGCATGGATTTTGTCGATCCCATCCTAGCCAATTTTGGTAATGATTTGTTCCAATGCGTTTGCATGCCGATTCGCCAGTGGTTGACATTGCCACCGAATCATGGTCTGATGGGAACCCCCGACTTCACCCAATCAATGTGATACATGTTTGGCTCGCAATGTTAACAACTCCGATGTGATGGACTTGGTGAACGTTAATAATGAAGTCATGGCGGCCAATGATGAAAACGTCATGGCAACTAATGATGAAGAGGTGCTCTGCATCTCCAACATCTGGTTTGATGTGAATGTAGATTCATCAGCAGTAAGGTAGCAAATGATATTCTGCTCCCATCTTCACGCAAGGAAAGATTCAGGAAAGGTGACCAGCAATGCTTCAACATGTTGAAAGGCCATCTGCATTTTGCTTATTGGTGTTGTTCTCCATGTGTCGATATCATCATAGTATCCAATTAAAGTACACAAACGCACATTCAGCTTTTTATAGCAATCCTCAACACAGCGCTTATACATGATTGTAATCATGTTTGGATCGTCCAAGCAACAGGGCAACCACTGCCAACACAAAAATTAATTAATTGCTTTCAATGTTTTAGCTTTATTTGGGACCTTGGGGTCCCGCCATAAGGTTCACATAAAGAATGTCAATAACATTTTAAAAGGTTAAAGAATGTTAGAAATAAATGCCCCAAGGAGGATATCTTATGGAGAGGAAGGAATCGTTTGACAATGAAAGTTTCCTTGAAGCAATTCCACCAAACAATGAACCTCAAGGAAATAATGAACCTTATGTAGAAGAAAGGTAGGTCTTTGAAACAATTCCATGTCTTGGCATGGAAAACATTAGAAAATGCATTTTAGTGAATTTGGCATTGGGTGAGACTTACAAGAATTCAAAAACATGTTTATCAATATGACAAGGAAGAAAAAAGACAATGAAAATAAAAGGAAAAACGTGTCTAAAAACATGAAGTTTATGAGGAGATTAACATGTTAATATAATGAAAGTGTTGTTGTCATGGCATTATGCATGCAAATTGAAAGTGAAGCCCCTACTAACCAAAGAGGTCCATCTTCATCTACAATGAAGTTTATCCAACATAATGCCAAGCCCAAAGGACCTTATATATGTAAACCTCATCATGCCAATTTGAAATGAGAACACATGGTAACATCCTATCACTATTTTGAAGGAGTGTATGACCCATTCAACTTTCTCAAAGTTCTTCACAACCCACACAAGCATTGCATTGATTCTATTGGGTGGAGTATGGTTGATACCATGCATGTGTTGGTTTTGACATTTACATGATTTGGTGTCCAAAATGTTCATTTTTTTATTCTTTCTTGTGATGAATCACAATAATTGTTATGGGTCCTTGATTAGCAAACATGTTTATGTTGTAGAGGCTTGGAAATAGATCCCAATCTTGTTGCCTTTAAAGCGGGTTGTCCAAGTTTCCAATTTTGAAACTTGATTCATGTGATTATTCATGTTTTGTTATTGTATAATGGCTTATCTTAATCAAATTTAACCTTCACATGAATCTACTTTGGTGCAGATGATGAGAGAGGTCAAAATAAGGACCACAATACAATTGAAAGAGAAACATACCCCTTTCATGTTGGGGGTTCAAAATCAAATGCAACCCATATGTTGTGCAAACATTGTTTGCATCAATCTTGGTTTTTAGGATAAAAGTTCCACCCAACTTATTTATAGCTACAAACCATAAGGTCCATAGCACCGCTTGGAGAGATATAATCTAGCCTTGTTCTTCTTAAACACAAGGCATAAAGACATTTAGAAACATTAAAATCCAATGGATTTCAATCTTTTCACCCAATAAATGTATAAACATTCATAGAATATCAAAGATTGACGTAGTGGGGATTTTTAATGACTAAACAACAATTTGCTTGAACCTTTTATAAATTTGCCTAAAGTTGACACATCCTTATATGTGACTTTGTGAGTGAAATTTAAAGATATGTGAAGATGACATCTATAGGATGTATTGTGATTCAATGTCCAAGCATATATTAGGTCCATAATTTTCTTGCACTCTATAACATTATTGATTTCATTTATACAATGCATTCTAAACGGGTGGGTTACTAACCATTCATTAGTAATAGAATGTGCTACATTTCAATTTGTGAAATGCACATAAATGGTTCACATACATTGTGCCACCATTAGGGCACATGATTTGGTCTCTTAAGTGAATAAATGAACTATGGAAATGTGAAACACAATGTATAATAATGTTGTCTTTGGACTCATGGAACTTGAATGAAGGTTCGTCACTTAAGATAATATGAATAGAACAAATATTATTTACATACAATTTTGGGTGTAATCCTAGGTTGAACATGTGTTTTTTATTCAAGTCAACATTTTGAAATTGCATTATTATCATTACAAAAGCAAAATGAACCCAATTAAGTTTTTATTTCTCCTTTTTGGATGAGGCATTGTTCAAGCAATGCATTTAAAACAAAAATGGCAATAGCACCAAAGAACTACCATATTGCAATGAAGTGGCCGATGTTTGTAATTACTATAAATGGGTGTGGATCAATTTGACTAACGATTTAATACCATGTAACCGCTTATTCACATGGTTGAATCATTGAATTGTCAAATGCATGGTTTTGGTAGCATTGAAAATGAAAAATGGGTGCATTCACACTAACATGAATGTAAAAGAACAATAATTACTCGTCAAATAATTAGATAAATATTTACTTAAATTGGGGATACTTAATAATGAATTAAACCAATTAATTAAAATAATTATTATCTCATCAATAATTTCTAGATCACTCATTATTTAAATTCATTAACAAACTAATTATATGGATATATGTAATTAACTTAAATGTGAAATTAAAAGAAATGTGTTTATTATATTAAAAATAAAATTTGGGTGTACTTATGGATATGCCTATTTTTATTTTGATGTTTAAATTCATATTTAGTTATGACATAATTCATAATTCATAATTCAAATATGACATATTTTGGGGGAGGTTCTTTAAACAAATATATACATAACAATACATTGTAACATCTTAATTCTATTAGCTTATTAAGAAACAAATTGATAAATAATAAAAAGTCTTAATCAATCTCTTTTGTACTCTATATATATATATACTTATAATTATTCCAAATGTGTTGTTAAGATTATGTGACATGCAACTTTTTAGTTGTATGTGTATGTTTAGTGCACAATTGGTTTAGAGATGGCAAACCTTGAAGCCTTCAATGTTAATGACCAAGGAATTCAAGAGACTTATCATAGTTAAGTTTGTAAAGGGTGATAATAGATTGTTATGTTGGGATGGGGATGATTGTTCGGATGTAATTTATTAAGGAATGGACACCCCTTGATTACTTTGCAAACTAAGTTGATATGTGAACTTGTTATTCTTATATGTGAAGAATTTTGAACCATTGTGTTTTTCAACATCCATGACTATGTTATTTTATGGTCATTGAAAAACATAACTAACAATTATGTTAAATTATGAACAATGACAAGGACATTTAATTAATTATGAAAATAAGGTCTGAATCATTTATGACATTTTTGCAATTTAAGGAATCCTAAGAATTGGTATAATATGCCTTCAAAATCCTTTACATTTGTAGAATTAATCGTGTTTTTGAAAGGGAGATAATGTCTTTAAAAGGTGTCACATAAAAATAAAATAACATAATGGTTAGATTTAGTTAAGTCAAGTTAATTCTCAATGTTTTTATCTCTAAAAGCTTGTAAGTTTAATAATTTAAGTATTCTTGACTCTTGTTCTCATTCTTTTTTCTTTTGTCAAAAATCTTTAAGTTCGTTTCTAGATTAAATTTGACATGTTTTTTGTTTTCTACGTATTGTTGTATGTGCCTCTTATATGTGAAATTAATCAAGGGTGAAGAATAAAACCTCTATGCTCTATTATGGGAGTTAAATTCATTTATTTTCATGTAGTGATGGGAGGAAACTTAATCAATGTACTAGCAATATTCTTGAACTAGATATTGCAAGCATTTAACATAACAAGAACCTTCACTTTATGACCCAAAAAAATTGTACTTAACATGTTAAAAATGTTTTAATTTAATTTCCTAATTAAATTTTAATTAGTTCAATGCTAAGTTAGGTTACCTATGTAAATGGAAAAAATTAGTTTGAACCTAGTTCAAGTGTGAACAAGGTTCAAATTATTGAACCATTAAAAGAAATCTTATATTATGCAACCATCCAATTTGCAATTATATGTAACTAATTGTCATTTACAATTATGTTTTGTCATTTTTATAATTATTCACCATCCTCTTCAATCTATTATAATTATTGCAACTATGATACAATTGATTTATGACTACTAAATTTTCCATACTATCGTGTTGATTAAATTTTTGAGCTTTTCATCCAAGAAGAGGCCTTTATATTAAATTAGTTGCAAAAGTAATGGCAACTCAATTACCTTTATGTGGTGTATTTGTACTTTTGATGTTCATTACAATGTTTTGAAATATATTAAGGTATATTTAGAAACTATGTTATATTTAGGGCATGTAAAATATACATTTTGCATATATTTTGTTTGGGCTAAGTAGGCTAGAAAGTAGTTAAATAAATAGGTAGACGAATAGGTAGGTAGGTATGTAAATAGGTAAATAACCTAGGTTAATTATTTGGTAAACAAGTTAGGTTCATAAGAAAATATAATTATTAGTAATTAACCATATATTATATTTAATGATATTCATGATGAATAATTATTTGATAATTAATAGGTATAATTAATATATAAAATCTACCAGTTATTATGAAGTAATTCAATATTGGTTATTAATTATTGACAAGTTTTTGTTTAGCCAATATGTAATCAAGTTTTAATTTAACCAATGTTTAGCCAAGGTTTAATTTAGGCCTAGGCATAAATGCCACGTGGGCTTAATCTAAATGTGACATAGGCTCCTTTAATTAATAGGCTAATTTAATTAGTAGGTAGTAAGCTAGGTTAGGTTAGGTATTAATTGGTAGGTAGTGCTTTTGGTTAATTAAGTTAATTATACATATGCTTATATGTTAATTAGGTTGGTAGGTTAGGAAAGTAGGTTAATAGGTTAGGTGGGCACATAAATAGATATGTAGGTAGGTTATTTTCTTAAGAGGATTTTATTTTAATGTGGGATTAAAAAAATTATAATGCACATTTACTTATATAATTTGTATCTAAGTTGCGACTATAAAATTTATCCCATATTTTTTTCCTTCCATTTCAATTCTATAGATTATTTTTAAAATTACACTTGAAATATTGAAAACACACAAACAACATTAAAAAGAACATGTCATTTAAGATGAGCCAATAAAAAGGTTTGAAATAAAATAAAATTAGAAATTTTACTTAATTATTTATTCCGTATGTACCAATGTATTTACCTACCTACCCCACCCACCTACCTACATAAATTGATTTTTGTAAAATGCCACATGGCAAATATCAATTTTGCCAAGTCACAATATATGAATGGGTTATGTTTTAATTGCAAAAATGGGGATTGATTATAAATTGCATACAAATGGTGAATAGATGAGACCATAAACATCATTCATGTGAAATGTGTTGACATCATGGTGAGTCATCATTTGTGACTATACGTTACATGCAATTTCACTTATGTAACTAATGGATTCTTAATCGCAAGTGTTGATTGCGACTCATTTACAATCACAATTACAATCACAAATTGACATTTTTCTTTTAGTGTTCATGTTTGGGATATAACTCCAAGTTGTGTGTTCTCAAATCACTAAATGGTGATTTAAGATTCCAAAACACATAAGGTTTGTTATTGTAAGTTTTTGTGTTTTTATGTAAGTTTTGTTTGTGCACATTATTATGTGAATTTTGTTTATGTGTTTTAGGCTTGGGCTCTTATTGATTTTATAGATGAAACATGTTTTGATTTGGAGGTGACAAGCCATTTATGTTATTTGGTTTATGTGTATGTGGACAATCATAGTTATAGGCACTGACAAGCATTTCACTTTAATGAAAAATATTGAGTGTGCCTTTATGTGTTGTGCGTGTTTTTCACAATTAATATATACCTTTATTAAAACAAAAATGAAGGAAGAAATTAGATGGAAAGTAATCACATCATCTCTATTTTTCTTTATAAGTGGTGGGTCAAGAAATTACACATATTCTTGATTATTCATAATGTCAACCAACTATGCTTATCTTGGAATGGCAATCCCCATAATGGAAAATGATAATGTTAATCTAAAAATCTTCATATTGTCAAGATATAACAATATGGTTAAAAAAGGTGGATTGAAATTTGAAACAATTGATGGCCATGTATACAAGACAAGGTGTGGGATGGTGTTGTACATAAGGAGTGTCATGCAAAGTAATGTTCCATTGTTAGGTTATCAATTTAGCTCTTGAGTGGAAAGTTCATGAACTTCTATGGGTCCAACCATGCCCCTTTAGCAAATACTTAATTTGGAATATTCTTAGAATATATATTTTAATTATAAAATCATATATATAATATTATTCTATGGTTTAAGTTAAAAATTTGCCAAGAATATGTCACATTCAAATATTTCAACAAGTCATTTTACAAGTTATTTTCTATTTAAAAGCACTAGTTACAAAGCCTTAAAAAACTTTAAGGGCATTTTTTTATTAATTAAATTGGTTTCAAATTTGTTCACATGTTCTAATGATATCTTATGAATTTTGTGATATAAGTACATCCAAAAACTTTAACATTAAATTAAATTATTATTTTAGAATATGAAGTATTAAATAATGGTTACTATTGTTTTGATACATGTTAACATGATTAGACTACCACATCATGATATTGACACGTGCACTTCCTTCTCATCTTGTCAAGGAATAATAATAATAAATAAATAAAATTGTTTAAGAACTTCATTTACTTGATTAATGATATTTCATGAATTGTACATAATTTATAAATGTCATAGATACTTGAGTGCAATTTTGTAAACATGTATCAAAACAATTGTAACCACTCCTTAATTTTGTATATCTAACATTTTAGGAGAAAAAAGGAGCCCTATAAATGGAGTTGTTTGTAAGATTTTTTCTTTTAATATATTGATACACATATCCCAAAAGTTTAACATCAATTTAATCACTAAGAAATATTCAAAAACACTTTGAAAGTTGTGGAAGTTTCAGTGCTTTTAAGCAATTTTAAAATAGAAAAACACAATTACAACTTTGAAAGACTTGAAAATGACAAAATTTTAACACAAACCTTAACATAATGATATTTTTTAATTATATATTTTCTAAAGATTCTATTCTAAATATTTCAAGAATAAGCACAACTTAAATAATTGCTTAAGGGATGGGTGTGGTTCATTATACTACATGGTTGGACCCACTTGGATAGTGCTTATTGAAAATCTCACACAAATGAATTTTATATACCTACAAGAATACCCAATTCTTTTAGATGTCAATTTAATTAGTTTTGATTTTAACCAACACAAATTTCTATTAGAAGATTGTTGTGTTGATCCATATAGTTAATTGATTATATTTATATTGAACATGCAAACCCATTGGTGTTGGACCAAGCATGGTAGTTGTAGCATCACTCCTTAAATTTTACATGTATAAAACCAAGTTCAAAAAATTAGAAAAACTAGCAATTAATTTGGTGTCACAAATGTCAAAATGGAAAAATGACTAGTGGATTTTTTTATAAAAGCATGATACAAAGGACAAAGGTGGCAATTGATAAAGATATAACATTAACAACTTTGTTATGATATCAAGGTGAAAATGATGGCATAGACAAAACATTAGGTGTTTCATTTGGTCACAAATTGGCCACAATTTTACAAGATGTATGCACAAATGTGCAATGCCATGATTTTCTAATCATTTGGGTAAATTTTACACAATGAAATGTTTGAGTTGTTAGCAAATTTTTAAGGTTGAAAAATCTACCAATGACTTCATGTATTAGTGATAAGGTAGCAAATCTACCAAGGGGGGACATTCTTTTTTAATTTACAAAATATGCAAGTAAAAATATAGGGTCCCACATATTGGTCGTTGGGTAAAATTTATAATTTAATTAAATATATAATAGGGTTATGTGCATTTTGAAAAATAAAATAAAGTAAATATATGGGATAATTTAATTAAAATATATACAACATATGTACTAAACATTTTTGGCAT
>Ga0209208_10010044_pt1 | contig 12367 bp, 3 predicted proteins | sample S1TSphfallax_3_FD_187694 | JGI IMG/M metagenome (GOLD analysis project Ga0209208, IMG submission 187694) | Host-associated microbial communities from peat moss isolated from Minnesota, USA - S1T2_Fd - Sphagnum fallax MG (SPAdes) (version 2) | ecosystem: Host-associated > Plants > Peat moss >...
AAAGTTGCATCAAAGTTGTTGATGCTCACAAACATTTAGCTACTAATTAAATAGCCCTCCCCCCAAATGTTGCAAATGCATTAATATTAGACCCTAGGTCACCACCACACACCTAACTACTTCTAGATAGACAAATAACATTAGTGGTGGAGGAGGGCCAAGATGAGCCTCAAAATTAGGCTAAGCAAAGCCCACTCTCCAATTGTGGTGGGGGAGGCGGCCTTCCTCAGCTAGCATTTTCATTGCTGATGATGTGCTAGTTGAGCTTGGCAGTCCAACTATATGGACTAGGGAACTTCTTCCTGCACTCAAGCAATGGTATTGAAATGAACGATATGAATTAGATTAAAGCTTTTGACATCCCGGAATTTCAAACATGGCTGCAAGAAGGAACAGCAAGCTGATCGATGTCTCATGAGATCGAGAAGAAGATTCAGTAGGATTGAGCTAGGAACCTACTGATTTGGTGCCTAAATCATTACTCGTCGCGGATCAGTTGAATTTAGCTACATCATTACTCATTACTGAATCGTTGGGGAGACTTACTTGTTGTGTGCTAGAAGAATTGAACAGCTTATTGGAGAATTTCCGTCATCTTGACTGTGATGCAGATCCTTCGTTTGCAACTATCTCCAGTATACAGATGAAGGATCTGCATCCCAGACTAGCTGGAGGAAATGAGTAGCACACACACCCACCCGCAGCGGCGGTACCCCGCGAACGTTATCACATCTAGCTGGTAGACGCTGTACACCTCGAGTCTGGTTTCTTGTCATCGGATATATGATTTCCTTCACCTTGACTAAGATGCAGATGCTTCGTCTACAACTACCTCGAGTACGCAGGTGAAGAATCTGCATCATAGACTAGCTGGAGAAAACCAGCAGCTCGCAATATTTGTATTATATCTAGTGTACAGACTAGTTCACATGATGATACTGAGCCGATCACATGATGAGCTTGTAATAAATAATTCAGCTTGCTTGCAGCTAGCTTCTTGGAGATCACTAATTCCTTCATGAATCTTCTTGTCTAGATGATGATGATGAAGATCATGTACTTCGTCATGTGCAACTAGATCTCAAGTATATGCAATAGATCATGATGGATATATATGTGCATCATTGATTCATATTGACTTGCAGGACTGTTCAAACAGAGAACGAAATTAAAACCTACAAGTGTACTAGGATCAAAACAGGTGAAACCATGAAATCAGACGAACAGATGCACAGCACTAAACCTGGACAATCTCCGGCTAGCTAACTAGTATCCGACATGAAACCATTAATAATATTGTTTCACGCACGGTATCTGTTTCTACACCAACCCATACTTCCAAATCTTCCCTTCCCATTATTCACAGCACCCAATATATAAAAAGCCTTGCTTGGTTCGAAGAAAGAAGCAGCTGGAACTAGACATTCTTGGAGAGAGATATTTCTCTCCAAGATCTTTCTATACCCATACTTACTCATTGTACAACAGATTCATCAACTTATGCAGTTTCCCCCAACCAACCAAAAACACACAAACATATATACACACCCTAGTCTTCTTCTTCTTCTTCTTCTTCTTCTAGAGACTGACCACATGAAGAGAATGGTAGAGAGATTGGATACATTGTTCCTAGCACACATGTAGATGATGAAACCCTGCCAACCTTTTACTAGAAAAAACAAAGCACCCAAGAAAAGGGAGAGAAAAAGAAACACGGGGCAAGGACCAAAGTCCAGGCAAGCAAACAGCTCAAAAGAGGGCGGGACACAAGGGAGGGTCAATGGAACCACTTAAGTACCTAAACCTCCACCAATAGAAACCTCCACCAATAGCTTGAAGCATATCAACTAAAGAAAGGGAGGGAGGTAGGTGAGGGGAAAGAAACTTGATTCTTTTATAATAAGTTTTCTGATATTTTCTATGAATTTTTTTTTTGGTCATGATCTATTATGACAATGTCATATGAGGAGTGAAATTAATCAGATTGTAAAGGTGCATTCACACCTAATGTTAAGTCAGTGTTAAATGAAAATCTAGGTGGCATCTTAGGTGGCACCCAATGTTGAATGGGTGATTATTTATTATTAAGTGAATGTTAACTTAACATAAAATCTTGGTGGTAAATAGGTTCAGGTTCTAAACAACTAGCTTGGTGTTAGGGGACTTAATACTAGAGTCCTTAACATCAAGTGTGAATGCACCTTAAAGCCTATGATTAATTTATAATGATTTTCAACAACTCAACTTTCATATTTTAATGAACATTAGTTTCGATATTTTGAAGATTACTTAATGACTAAACTGACCCTACCCTAGGGTAAAGTACTAGGAAATTTTCGCCTCCGTCGAATATGACATCAAATAGTTTTGTACCAAATACCCATTTGCATGCAACCAATGAGACAGCTCAAACATGCATGCACCTACTAAGGAAGGGCCAACTAGCTAGGTTCCACATATAGTAGTTTTTGTACTTACTCTAGATATTTATAGTAAGTCATTCCACAAAATCTTCACAAAATGACTTTTGTTGACCTTTATAAAACTTTTTGGCACCAAGTGATATAGGCAAAGAAGGTGATTTGGCCAATCACTTGGGTTGCCAAGATTTTGCTACAGCTTGAGTCGAGCAATTGGAACTTCCCCAATGCTGAAATCCTCAAATAGTGCGCACAAGTTGAGGAACACACCCAAGAATCAAAAATCAAATTTTATTTTTGCACTAAGTGACAAAAGTGATAACATCATGTACAGCACAATGAATAGACTAAAAGCCTTAGAGAAGAACATAAGTTTGTAGCAACATGTGTGATTTGGAGGTTGGGTGCAGACCTACAAGTAACCTTACTTTTATAATCTTTATTCTCTCTCACCTTTTGATCCTGGTCAATTTCCAAGAGAAAGAATAGTTGTCCTTTTCTTTGCACCATCAGCAGTAAATTGAATGATCAAGAAAACCAAAGAAAATAAAAAGAATTGTTTATGACAATCTTGAAATGAAATTTTTAAAAAAAACAACAATTGCATTGATAGATAGAATTCAAAGAACTAGCCTTTTGTCATCCATGTTGTTCCTTATTCATATAGTTGATGGCAAGCTTTTCATCAGGCTTAGATGCTTAAGCTTGTGCCTAATGAGAAATTTCCATGGTGGAATTTTGGCACAACATGCCTTAGAAAGCTTTAAAACTAGTGGAATAGGTTAGTAAGGAGCAGTGCATCTTGCATTAATATACACACAATAAGTAGCCTTTGCAATAATGTCTAGTTTACAAAAAAATCACAACATCATGAAAAATAAATTATCGTAATAAAATTCAAAAACCATTTGACTCAGGACACATTATAGCACATTACTTAAATGTTGCATTTGTCATAGTCAAATTATTGAGGTTATTTAGGGCATGTTCAAATCCTTATTTATGTCATGTCATGGGTCAGTGAAAGCACATTACATTGTTCATAAAAAGAAATTTGTATTTTCAAAGCTGAAAATGCGAGAGATATTGAATTTTGAATCAATTATGCTTGTCACTAGAATTCACCAACAAATGAAATTTCAATCCTTATGAAAATGAAAGTTGAATTTCATATTTAAGTTTTAAAAGTTCGGGTGCACTTTTCATGTTGTTGGAAAAACCTCAATGAGTAGGATTTAATGGAAATGGTTTAGTAAAATTAAAACCTAATTAGTAGGAAATATTGAGTTTTAAGTAAAAAAATTCATTAGAAATTCAATACAAATGAGTTTTTAAAAGCATTAGTACGTAATAATAAAAATAATGAAATTAAAAAAATATTCCATGAACTTCATTATGAAATATATTGACATTTTAAATTAATGAAATATATTGAATAATATGTAATTATGAGATTAAATGCTTAAAACATAATCAAAGTATTATATTCAAATTTTTAGCCAATTTCAAGATTTTTTAATTAATATGTAATTTTTTGACACATGATATTTGAAATTTTTAGAAATTGAATACATTTATGAAATCAAAAACTTGAAAATTACACAACATTAAAGACATCACATTTGAATTTATAGTCCAAATAAGAAATTAAAATACAACATTCAAGTCTTTGAAATATTTATTTAAAAGAGGAGGCATTACCATTTCAAACAAACCATAGAAGCAAAGGAAACAAAAGGGAAAGAAGGTACAAAAATGTTAGTTATTTCTACAAATCGTGTGATGTGTGTCAACACACTAGAACGTTGGCTACATAGAATTTGGCTAAGCTAGTCACAATTCTTCCAAAGGAATCAATTATGAAATAGGGACTTAATTTTGTGGGACCAATAAAACCAACAAGAAAATATACAAGGAAAATGTACATATTGGTGGCCACAATTATGTAACAAGATGGGTGGAGGCCAAAACATTAAGGACAAATATTGTAGCAATAACAACGAAAAATTAATCTAATCTTTATGTCTATTTGGATGTCAATATTTCTCATTATGTGATGTTCTGGTTGGATAATTAAAGTCATGGTGTATGATTGAAAAGGTGAAGGGTTCGATTCTTTCTTGTGTCATCTGATAAAAAGTTGATGCATGGCATATTAATGATTTTAAAAAAGAAACCCAAATGGAGGAATTAAATAGAAGCTCAATGATAATCACAATAATGTAGCCCAAGGTTTTTGTTTTAATTTTAATTTTTCAGGTAGTTTGGTCCAAGAACAAATTTGACAAACCCATGGCACTACAACAAATCATACCCAAGATAACTTTTTGAATTTAATATGTATTTATGTTTATTTATTTATCTATTTATTTGGCCATGTGGGATGTTAAGTCAATTTGATTTTTTTTAGTCAAATTAAACAAGTTTCAATATCTTAGTCATCCAAACTCCGTCAAGTTTATGGCATAAATAACTAATATGTTTTAACTATAATCAAAATTGTTCATTGTTCATTATGACTAACAACTTGACTACATTTAGTTTTTAAAAACTAGCATAAAAACCATGGTTTTGTACAGTGAATTTTTTAATAGTGATGTATGTTATACAAATGTTTTGTCTAAAAATAAAATTAAAGAAACTTATTAAATTTGGGGATGTCACCAACGTGCAATACATTGCCTTTGATTTACTTTGGCAAGTGCATGGTAGGATGGACCAAAAGGTAGCAAGAAAAAATATCCTTTATAGTTCATTTGGTAGTGTATTTTTACATTATTTCATAGCATGACACAATGTAGAGGGATATGACAGTTACAAATCTTAAGTTTCTTCCATTGAAAATTTACACTCATTGAGTAAAACAACATGAATCATTTTACTTTCAATATGTTATGAACTTTTGAAACAAATAAATCATTTTTATTTTGAGTAAAAGTTCATAATTTGATATTTTCATATTTATGACGTCATGCAAATAAAATAAAATATGTTTTCATCATTAAAATGTTTACCAAAAACCAAGTCCTTAACAACTTTACAATGAAGTCATCAACCCTAATAAAAATCCAATGGCTCTTTTTTTTGCCAACATTGCCCCCATTAAGCTTTTTCAAATTTTCATAACTTTTGTAATGCTATTCATTAAGCATTAGAATCAATGGATCTATGTACATATCCAAGCCTATACCTTAAAATGAGTCCCTATTGATAAAGTCTAAAATATACAATAAATGTAACAATTGCAATCGTATTCACTACCAAAAAACGACCCATGTTACTCCAAAAGTGATCCACCCAACCATGCACTTGCTCCCTTTGATCATTTGTGAAGTGACTACCAAATTACCATCTTTCACAACTTGTGAAGTTTTTTTGTTGTGAGGACAATAAATGACATGATGGTGCAAGGTGGATCACTTTTTGTGTCACACTATAGTTTTCTGCAAAGTGAATTGTGCATTGACATGTTTTAGTATGACAAGTTTACCATTGGATTAAGATTGTCAACTTGAATAAGAAGACATCTATATAAAAAAATTGCAACCTATATAAACCAAATATAGAATAATGGACTTTGAACATGGAAAAGTATGAATTAGATTTTTGACAATGAATTTATATAAATGCATTTTTGTTTATGGAACTAGTGTTTGGGATATCATATAAGATTAACTATATACAATATATTAAAGTAGTAAAAACATAAATGCAAAAAGTTCCAAAAAAACCAATTTACCAAAAAAATTATAGACTTTTGAATGTCTTGAAATGGGTTTGATTTTCAAAAGTCCATATCATTATTAATTGTTAAAGAAATTTATGTTAAAGAAATGTTTAGTTTGGCTTGTATTCACACAAATTTTATTGGTTCATTAACCACCATGTAACCAACATGGCGTCAAATGTGTTAATTTTTTCAATTACATGTAGGTGGACTCATAGTAAAAGGAGCCAACACAAGTGTTGAACGCACTAGAAAGTGTACTTCCTTTACATCAAAGAATGTATATTTTGAGGGTATTATGTGAGGGAGCTTCAAAATTTCCCACCTTATTATTATTTAAATGTTTAATATTAACATGTTTAAACCACACTAAATTTAATTACATTTTTTGTTTGCATTAGATGTTGGCACCATATATTTGTTTGATTTTTTAGTTTTAGTTAAAGGTGTGAGGAATGACAAAGGAAATAAAGTGATTGTGAATGACTAAAAAACATCATGCATGAAATGCTTGAATTTAATTCTAGAAGCATATCAACAAAATAATGAAAACTAGACCACATTTCAAATGGTAAAAACCATGTTTGGCATCCATAAAGTCATTACAAACAATCAACATTTAATTTTCTTTCTATGGAGAAAAAATACATAGAAAAAATTAGGTTTTTTGGGGTTTCAAAATTAAAGCAAATAAAGTGTGCATTGCAACCCAAGTAAGTGGACCACCAAGTTGTTACATATGGGCCTTCACCAATTCAACTTAAACAAGTAAACATTATTTCATTAGTGCTACTTTCCTTACTATGAACCTTAAGTACATAAATTACACCCTCTCCACCCTATTAATTGAACCTACTAAAACTAATAGCTATTATAGGTCTTTTGTGCTTATGATATATATTTAAAAAGATCCAATACATATTAATAATTCAGTTTTTATATTTTTATATTTGAATTTTGAACATGAATATAATCCTATTGTAAAAGTAACTAAATTAGAAGTTTACCTAACAACTAATATATGAGACCCTATATTTTTACTTGCATAGTTTTTTAATACAAAAATATATATGCCACCCAAAGTGAACCCTCACTTAACCAATGATCTCAAAATAGACTATCATTTTTAACACTACCAAGCGATGCTTACATGCACAAAACAACAAAGAAAAATATCAAAAAAATCACTACAACAAGGAAAATTTTGCAAAGGATTTCAAGAAGACATAAATTCAATCTCAAACTAATTTGATAGTTAAACCCTAGTAGTTCAACAACTCACAACCAATAGCACAAAACATATTAATTCAACCATCACAATGAATAAAAGGTCAGTTATATTTGGTCACCACAAAATTAAGGACCATAATTTTGAAAATGACACAAATTGATATCAACAATTACTAGTCATTCAATTAATATTGAAATTGGTTATAAGATTTTATTTCAACATTATGTTAAGCGAAAATGTTCTCATAAGTTTTTTGAACCCAAGAAATTCATTCGTTTTGCTTGTTGTTATGTCATCAAACAATTGGCTTTTGGGAGTTATTTTTCCACCAATAGATGCATGAATGAATGATTTTTTTTTATCTATGTTTGATTTGATTTCATTAATGGGTTTTTTTTTATTGGAAGGTTTGTACACTTGTTTTTAACAATTTAGGGCAATTTCAATTGGTTGTTCCATTAAGGTAGCTAATTTTTACAATCCTTTGAACTCCCTTCAAAATGCAATAAACATTTTTTGTTACCATTTGTTTCCATATTGTTTTAAATTTGAAATTATGGTTGATGGGGAAATGTGTACATAACTACTAAACATTGTGTAATCTCACATTGAAAAGGGGTTTAAATTGAATAATCCAAAGAAAAATCGTAGGACATAGAGCACAAGCTTTAAAATTATTGATATTGAGGAAACAAAATATATAATGTCAATCTATGTTATTCATGTAGTCTAGCTTGTCACCACTCATGAATGAAATCCATCCTTTTCCATTCATCATGGATGAAGTAAATCCATCAATATCCAACTCATCCATATTACCTATATTTAGAATGGCATTTGTGGAAATCTCTTTGAATTAGTTCCATGCCACATAGGTATAAAAAAAGTAGTCCCACCGATCATCTTCAATCTTCCTAACACCATTTTGAAGTACAACCTAATTACACCATAGTTTTGTTTAGTGTTCACATTGTTTCAAGTTTCAATCAAAGGTGTATGCAAGGTATGGTCCTTCACTTTTGGTGTAACAATGATAATGTTTACTAAGTATATGTTGTTTCAACATCTATGGCAATGAATATAACTAATGTTGAGGGTGTATATCTTTTACCTAGATTATGGATATACCCGATATGTATGAGTAGGATAAATTTGATATGCCTTGTCTTAACCTTATGTCTTTTTTAAAATATATATATACCTACATGGTGCACATACCTTGGGGTATGTAAATCTAAAAACTTATATTCACCCATATCCATGAATATATATATTCAAAGTTCAATATATCTTGGTATGTAAATAACAAATTTAAAATAATTATGACCTAAACCCTAAACCCACCACACCATTCACTTTTCATTTTTGACCATTGTTTGATGTGTGTTACTCATCTCATTGCACCATCCCTCTTGCTTTCACATCAACCTACATGATTGTAGCTAACTTTTTTTTTTAATGATCATTTGACATTACAAAACACCTTTGCAAGTTTACATTCAAGGTTGACATCAATGCTCCACAATAGTATATCTCGAAGATGTTATTTTTACAATTGCCATATGCAACCATCAACATTCCAATGCATGACACACTTGAGCTCCATTCATTCATCCATAACTACTTGAAAGGTAAACATTTTATTTTGGTTTCCAAAATCGAAAGCAAACATAAAATTTAAATTATGTTTAGGGTTCATTAAATATTTGGATACTAAAACTCAGGTAGTAATAGGGGAAAAACTAAAACTCCTTCACAAATTAACCCCCAAACAATACCCTCTTTGATTTAGGCAATGTCAAATTTTAACACATAGTGTCCCCCATAAGGTCACATGTACACAAACTGTGGAAAATTGCATCAATCCTCAACAAGTGCCCAAATTGAAGTGTTACAACTTGAAAAATAAAGTGATCACTTTTGAATAAGGTGTGACCACATGAGCCATTCTAAATAGTTTCAACAATGGTCAACAAAAAATATTGCCCAAACATATTTGGATTCATATTTTCATGATGGTCATTTGTTATGTGAGCATAAATTACAATAAATAAAGACTATGATGGAATAAAAAATCCAAAATAACATAATGTATATCTTTAAAAAGCACTATGGGTTCAACATTGAAACTTTATTACCATTTATTTATGAAATGTTTCAAAGTTCTTAACATTTGGAGTCATGATAAAAAAAACACTACTTTTTTCAAAGTTGTTCATATCACAAACAATAATGCAAGACTTTGAAGTTGTAGATTTTATACCCTCAAACAAATAAAGGATTTTCATTGAAAAAGACACCCCATATTCAAGATCTTACAAAACTTCAAGGTTCAATGTGATCTCCACTTTGGATATCCAATTGGACCTAAAACTTCATACATATCAAAGGCGAAGGATGAATCAACTATAAATACTACGGATTAATTTTTAGTTATCAATAATTAATCATCAATTAATTAATAAGCAAGTAGCCTATGTTAGATAAGTAGGTAACCTAGGCTAAACAAGTACATAGCTTAAGGTAGGTAGGTAAACAAACATATGTAGGTAGGTAGGTGATTAATTTGCCTAAATAAAAACTAAATAAAATTTTATAAATACATGAAAACATACCCTCATTATATCCCTAATAAAACTTAGCAAAAATACACATACTTTTCAAAAATTTCCTAATGCAGCTATGTATATCACTAAGGGCTATGTTAACACCTTAGTGGTGCAACTAAATTTGGTTCCATTTACAACTAATGGGACATATTGACATGATCATGGATAAAAGCAATCTTAGAGTGTAAGATGAAAAGTCATTAATTGCAAATGTAATTGTAGCATAATTGCAAGAATGGTTAAGGGTGCAAAATCATTAAAAAGATTATTAGAGCTAGTTGCAAATGCATTGATTTCATTTTGGGGGATTTCTTCCAATGGGAATATTCAAGCAACGAGTATTTGGAAAAGCATCACAACCCTAGCCTTAAGCTCATAACCAATGCTAAAGCATGTAAAGAAAAATGAGTTGCGAAAATGTTTTAAAAGTCAAACACATTCCCAAAAATGATGAATAGTGCAAGGGAATGAATCCTAACATTCCAAGAAGATTCCCACTTTGGCTAGAATTGAAATCCCTTAAGTGTCTGGAATATTTGGGACAAGGTTTTAAGGTACAAAACTTGTCTAATTTGAACTTTTTTAAAAACATTGGAAAGTTCTTAAAATGAAAAATACTCAAAATATGTTTTCATTTTCATTTTGGAGATTGGAAACACAAATTATGGTCCAAAAAATGGTTGGGAGTTAAATTGGCATTTTGATTTTTGACCATTAACATAGGAAACAATAGTCAAATGGCCTTTAAATAGAACATGCAATATGACACTAAAAAACTTCTTCAAGGGCTACAACTTTACATTTAAAAATTCCTTAATCAAAGTACATATCTACAAGTTATGCATCACTACTACAAAATGCGTCCTAGTTCACTCTCGGTTTCACTAAATTTTGAGTGGATTTGGACATTTTTACCTAATCAAATTGTTTAACCCCCTATTGAACGAAGATTAATTGCTATGGACAATGACTTGTTTCACTAGTACCTTGTGAAACAAGGTTATTTTCAAGTGAAATACAAATTTATTAAACCATTCATTTGTTACTTAATTAACTAACCAACATGGAAATCAATTAAAATTTAATTATTTAATATATAATATTATTGATAATTTCATTATTTTTAAATCCATGATTTATTGACACATGTCACTACTTAGGCTAGGTTAAAAACTTAACCTACGTAGGTAGGTAAACCATGTAATCAACTTAGGCACCTATTTTAAGAATTCAATAGGATAATATTTGATCAACATACCATTATTAACCACACACAACACCACCCATGAGGTTTGATCCCTTGACCTTTGTAATGGAGGTAAACACCCTTATCATCAAGTCACCCCACTTGTTGTGATAATATGTTACATTACATTCTATTTATCAAATACTTCATTTTAAACATTACAAAAACATAAACTTTGAAAATCCATATTTTATTAATTTTTTTTCAAATGAAATGATTTGAATTTACTTTTTTTTTAAATTCAATAATGTAAATTATTACATGTATGTCCTTTTGAAAGTTTAAAATCATTTGAACAAAAAAAAAGTTGAATATCATTATTCAATAACATTTCAATGACCATTTTTTTGGGAATTTTTTTTTTAATAAATGGATTTTTTTGTTAATATAATAATACTACTTATGCTAAGCTACTTTCAATTATTATATGACTATTTTTCATTAATTTAAATTATTTCACCCTACATTATTTATGGTTATTTATGGTTATTCTCAATTACTTTTGGTAATTTTTTGTTATTTCACCTTAAACTACTTTTGGTTATTTTAAATTACTTTTGGTTAATTTCAGTTATTTTAAGTTTTTTTGGTTATTCTATTTTTTTTGGCTATTGTAAATTATTTTAGTTTAAACTACTTGGAACTAATATAAGTTACTTTAGGCTATTGAGGGTTATTTCACCTTATGTTATTATTGGCAATTTTAAGTTATTATAGGTTGTTTCACCTTAATTTATTTTTGTCTATTATAAATTATTTCACCTTAGATTATTTTTTACTGTCCTAAGCATTTCAAATATATGGCTATTATTACATATTCTATTTGTGGCTATTAATGTTTTTTAATGGTTACTCTATTAATAGTTATTGGTGGTTATTATATTAATGGTTATTGGTGATCATTCTATTAATGGCTATTGGTGATTATTTTATTAATGGCTATTGGTGATTATTTTATTAATGGCTATTGGTGATTATTTTATTAATGGCTATTGGTGATTATTCTATTAATGGCTATTGGTGATTATTCTATTAATGGTTATTGGTGATTATTCTATTAATGGCTATTGGTGATTATTCTATTAATGGCTATTGGTGATTATTCTATTAATGGTTATTAGTGGTTATTTTATT
>Ga0209208_10010046_pt1 | contig 12365 bp, 7 predicted proteins | sample S1TSphfallax_3_FD_187694 | JGI IMG/M metagenome (GOLD analysis project Ga0209208, IMG submission 187694) | Host-associated microbial communities from peat moss isolated from Minnesota, USA - S1T2_Fd - Sphagnum fallax MG (SPAdes) (version 2) | ecosystem: Host-associated > Plants > Peat moss >...
TTACAAATGACCATATGAAAGATTATGCAAAATCAATTGTTCAATGAAAATCATACAAATTTTATACAAAATCTCCCATATACTAGTTCTTCAAAATTTCTCATCATTGGAATTCTATGAATGTTCAAAAGGCATTTGGGCTATGTATGTGTGCCTTAGGAGATGTATGATGGTATCTAAAAGTAATTATTATTAAAATAGGATTATAATATTGAGCCTATTGATGGCTACATGACTATGGCACTTTGATAACTTAATTGAATCCTTTTTCATCTTTCCTTGGCACATTACCAATGTGTTGCTACCATGTGGCCAATCCTAAATTTGGTTACAACATTTCAAATTTTTTTTGAATTGCTTAAATTTGAGTTTCCACAATTGTTCAATGCAATTGACCTCCTACCAAACTATTGTTCAATGCATATATTGGCACTTTGACACATTCACTTATGACACATGCCCCATTTGCGCATCTTTTGCCATTGACATCTAAAGAATTGGGGAAAAAAAACAAAGGTTGAAATCTCTATTTTAAATGAAACACCACATAAAGAGGATAACTTTTTTGATGAATGTAAATTTCTAGAAAACCATTCCCTTTTGTATGGATATGCCGAATGGCACAGTTCAGATCATATGGGTATTTTGTACAACTGAGGCTTGAAATGGGCATTGTCCATACAATGGAAGAGAGCTTTCACATGTGTGTGAGGTCATTAAATTGTTTGGCAAATTTGCAACATAGGTCTAAAACTAACTAGATAATAGTCAAAAAATGTAAAATTAACTCAAAGATTGTGATGTGGAAAAAATTGACATATTTAGATATGTTTTCAAAGGATTTCGTCATTTTGCAATATAGTTTTTTTGATCAATTCTGATCAGCCACCTATTTCCAAGTTTTTCTCAAGAATGTTTTGGCGAAATAGTGAAAATTTGCCATAAAAGAAACCACTGGTGCTAACACATGAATGCCCAATAAGTGCTTATACCTACTTTCCCCATGTTATTCTGTGCATTTAGCACACTTTTTGCAACATGGATGGTTGTAGCTGTAGTTTGTTTAGTGGATGGGTCCTACTATAGTTTCAGGTTAGGTTTTCTACCTGGGATTGGAGTATGTGCAATACCTAGTAAATTTCAACCCATGTAAGGTAAACCGGCCCATCATCAAACAGAGGTCAGTCACCGAGCACCCATGTAATACAGTAGTTGGCTTGTGTTAGAACACAAAAAAACCTTATGGCCGTTCTCTCTTTAACCTATCATCAAATGCTTGGTTGAGAATATTTTTGTTCAGAGTTTTTCATATTGATGACTGGCCATCAGATTTCAATGCTCAGTATTAGGGGTTTAGGTGGGCATGATTTTAAATTTTTTGAATAAGTTTCCAAGGGTTGGGTTTGGTGATGGGCTACAAGTTGAATTTCATTATGCTAGGGGGAAACATGGAGATATTTTTAGTGTTTGGTTATGGGAAAAAAATGGACCGATTTTACAAGGTCCTAAAGTTTGGGGTGGAAATGAGAGTTTGGTGATAGGCAATTGGACTGAACACTAAAATGACAAAAGCAAGTTTAGGTCATGTTAAATAGCATATAATTGACCGTAAACAAGGATTAGGGTTTATAAGAATCCAATGGAAAAGTAGCAACTACACATTAATTGGGTAAGGGCTTCCAATTTCCCCTCAATTTTCTACACATCCCAATTGGCCAAAAATAACATGCCCAAATTCACAGGGCTATGGTGCAAACTTGGATACACAATTTATTTTTTCAAATTCAAAAGCAAAATTCTTTCAACATGTCAAAGCCTCCAAGTTGTGAGAAAGATAACCTCAAATTTTTCATAAATATTTTGAAAGCATATGGGCTAAACCAACAAAGATTAGGCAACATAAAAAGAGTAGAAAATTGTAGATCAAAAACATAAGTAGTCATAGTAGATCAACAAGAACAAGGAAGGCATTTTACAGTAGCCAAAAAGGAGCCCCAAAAGGTAGCTCAACCAAATCTAAACACTTCATTAACGAAAGAAAAGCTACAAGAATTTGAACAGTTTTTTGTTTCTTCTTTGATAGCACTACCTACGTCCTTTAATTAACTTAGGCTTTTTATTTAGGCTGTCTAAAGCCAAGGTAGCATAGGTAGCCAAGGTTGCAAGTGCAAGGACTAACTCGTCACCTCCATTTTGAGAAGTCAAGTCCTTACCATTTTACTAACACTTCAAAAGATGAAATATTTTGTCAACATATTGTAATGAACTTCAATTTTTTAACATTGTAACTTACTTAAGTAGTAGGTTACGCCATGTACTAATAGGTATTTAAACTTAATAAGTTATTTGCATGTTGTTAGCTTATTTTTAAAATTTGAATAATATTTAGTAATTATTGATACTAGATTATTTACTATTTATTAATAATTAATTATTGAATATTAATTAGTAATTATAAATATTAGCTAATTAATGTACTAAACCTAAGTACCTATACATGGCTAAAAGTAACATGTAGATAGCCTATTAAGCTATAGGTACCTATTAAATGTAATATGCCTAACCTAGCCTAGTTGTGAACTTAGGCTAAATATATATCTTAAACTAAACAAATTTATAAGTTAAGTAACCAAATTAATATGGTTGATTTGACTAACTTGTCTTAGCCATTGAATATGGTTAATTTAATTAGGCCTTAGTCATCTTGACAGACCATCTTTGTAAATTTGACCCTTTTGACTAGATGTTTGGTTTGTCATGTGGTCAAAATGGTCATTTTAGTCAATTTTTTTAATCAAAAGTAACTAGTGTTTTTCATGCCCCAAACATTTAATCAAAATAGTCATACCCCTTGCTCAATGTGGACAATTAGTCAAGGGTGAAAACACATTAAAGTGGTTAAGTTTCGACATATTAGATTTTTTTTCAAAGTCCTTTTTTAGTGTAGTTGAAAATTGGCTTAAAATAGAATATTTAGATTATATTGAAAATTTAAAAGATTCCATTTCAAATTCAAGTCATGATGTTATAAAACATATAATTATTTTTAAGTGTTCAAAAAGGATTTTAAAATAATTACAATTTTTGGGATTTTGAAAAGTCCATAACATTATAAATTAAAATGGCATTCCATTCATTTAATATCCCAAAGTTTCAAACATATAAGACTAACACATTGTAACATAAAAGTCCATATTCATGAATTTTGCAAGGCATGATAGAATTTATCGCCAAGATTCAAAAGTCCATTCTTGATTAAATATGTAGGATTTTGATGGTTTTTTGCATTTTTAAAATGCCAACTCTATTAGCATTATCTTTGTGAGGCCCTTTCTTGATATTTCAATGAAAACATTAACATTTTATATTTAAGTTTCAAAGATATGGAGGAAAAATTGCAAATGTGACATCTAAAAAAGGACCGCATATTGTGCTTTCACCCTCAAGTTGAACCTTTTAAAAGACCACATTTTCTTGTAATGATTCATGTGAACACTAGAGGCAAATGGACTAATAAAACATTGTAGGAGGCCATGGATGTAATTGAAAATGGGACATCTTCATTGAGGAAGGTAAATAGGCACTAGAACATACCTTCTACCTCATTGTCTAATCATTTGTATGGGAAAACAAAATCTAGGAAACCTGGGCCAAGGGGAGTGCTAACATTAAAGGAAAATCAGGTGTTGTTTACGTTTTGGTTAAGCAAGAAGTTGGGTTTTCAATTAGCCTACATTTAAAATGAAAGTGGCAAAACTAATTTAGACAAGGCCAACACCTTTTTAAGGAGGAATACTAAGGATTTTTTAGTGGTATTAGTTTAAACAATGACATCTTGAGTTCAACATTCGTCAAGTTGAAGAATTAAATATTAGTTGAGCACAAGGAATAACAACCTAATCTTGTTAAGATATTTTGCTATTATTTTTATAGTTTTGAAAAGTTTGAACTATTAAGAGACAAGTAACAAAAACATCAAAAAGAACAATAGTCATGAATGGTTTGAACTTCAAACTAAGGAGAGAAAAACAACAAGAACATTAGGAAAAATAGTAGTTTCAAAAGATTCAAACTTCATATCAAGGAAAGATGAACAATAAGAACATCATGAAAAGAAATAGTTGCGTGAAGTTTGAACTTTGAATAAAAGAGAGAGATTAACAAAAACATCAAGAAAAAATAAAATTGCAAGAGGTTTGAACTAGGGAAAGAAAAACAAGAAAAAATTAGGAATAACAAGAATTGCAATTTAGGTTCAAACCAAGGAGAGAGGAAGAACCAAAACATTAGGAAAAATAATAGTTGCAAGAGGTTTGAACTTTAAACCAAAGAGAGAGGAGTAATAAGAACATCAAGAATAATAGTAACTCCAAGAGGTTTGAACCAAGGAAAGAACAACAACAAAAACATTAAAAGGAACAACAATTGTGAAAGGTTCAAACCATAGTTATGACATTCTTGGTGCGAGAATGTTATGGAAGCCCAAAGAAGCAAGAATTTTAAAGAATTTTAAAAAAATTTATAGATCAACCAGTGTAATTTGGTAAACATTCGCGGGTAAAGAATGTTATGACAAGGTGCTAAATGAAGAATTTTAAAGAATTTTAATATGCAAAATGAAGAATGTCATCACTAGGGTTCACACCAAGGAAAAAAGATCAACAAGAACATCAAGTGGGTCACCAAGTGGAAAGTAGCAAGAGTTTGAATTAGGGAGAGTTGAGTTCTTTTAAAAAACTAAGAAGAATAATAGTTGAAGAACACTTGCTAAGGATGTTCAAGAACACTAAGAGGAGTGGCTTTAAAAGTTTGAACTAGGAGAGGATGCACAAGAGTAGCATGAGTTGTTATTGAAGAGCACAAATTAAGGAGCACCAAAAAGAACTTGTTGAACTCCAAGAGGAACACCATGATTAGTCAAGAACAAGACACCTCATTGAACGCCAACACCTACACATACAAACAACTTGGTGTTAATTCAAATCTTCAAAAGAATTGTGAAGATCCACCCAATTGTGCTTTTGGGAAAATAAGTATTGAACATGCTCTAAGAACATTAGAAAATAGTCTATGAGCAAGCACTACAAGAGCTTCATGAAAGAGAGTTGTGATAATTTCACAACAATGAATATGAGTGGGAAGAGAGAGAATTTCACCGAAGTTTGATCCTTTACAAGTAAGTTGGGCGCGTGATGATATTTTTTTTTTATTAAAGAACACACAAATTTTGAATTTATCCTCAAGGTCAATACGCAAATGGGGAAAGGAAAGGGAATGGGGGGGGGAGGGGGGGGGGTTTAGGGTTATGGAGTGATGTTGCACAAGAAAACATTTGAAAGTTAAGGTTTAACAAACCTTTAAGGTCCAATCACCAAACAAAGTTTTACCTTTTCTAAGGTTTTGATTTCAACCATTGAATAAATATTTTTGATTTTTTCGAAGATAATGATTGGTTTGGCCTTAAGATTGTTTGATGATAGCATGGATTTGCGACATGTTAGCTTTAATATGTGTGTTGATATGGTTTGCATTGCTTCAAATGGGGTTGGAAAAATATTTGATTTTTATTTGATTTTAGGTAAATGAAGTTGAGATCTTTTAGAAGCCATGTATTCTCTATTTGAAGTCCAATTTAACGATCTAAAAGGCTCTAGGTGCGCCTAGAGCTCCTTTACAATCCATCTTTGGACCCCAAAGGCAACTAAGGTTTGTTGACATTTCAACATTCATATGATTTTTTGAGTGTATTATGACCAACCTTTTTACCCTACCTACCATGGATGGTAGTTTTTAGTGATTTGTGACCACAATGAACTTCTTTTGTAATGGTGTTTCCTGAATCTTCCCATTGTGTATTTTTTTTTTTTCAATTTTGCAATGTAGCCAAGGTGGCAATCATCCATAAGTTGATTTAACCAAATTCGGTTATTAACAAAATATGAAAATATTTTAAAAAAACATTCATATATAATTTTTGCTACATGCTTGAACCATGCATATAAATCTAGTGAATTTTAAATGCTTTAATTTCTTTCAAATATTGATTTTTTAAATTTAAATTTGTGAAAAAAAATTCAAAAATTTCATAAAGTGAAAAACTTTGTGCAAAGAAAGATGACTATTTACCACATGTTTCTAATGGATTAACATAACTATAGAAGATGATGATGAACTAGTTCATTGTATTTTGATTTCTTTTGTGTCTTTATTAATGATTTTTTTTGTGGAGCAATCAAAAGACGACAAGCTCCCAGCTTGTTGTCATTTTTTCCTACAGAAGACAACAACAAACCCCCAGCTTGTTGGTGTTTTCTTATGTTTTGTCCATTACTTATAAACAACAATGACAAGCTGAGGGTTCATCGTTGTTGATTTTTTTTTCACTACTTGCAGAAGGCAACAATGAACCCCCAACTCGTCTTCATTTTCTAATGCTTTGTTCATTAATTTTAGAAGATGATGACAAGTCAGCACTCATCGTCATCTTTTTTTGTTTTGTTTTTGTGCACCCAAAGAAGATGACAATGAACCGATGTTCATCATCATCTTTTTTTGTTTTCTTTCTATGCACCTAGAGAAGACAATGATGAGTCAACGCTTGTCATCATTTTTTTTGTTTTCCTTTTATGCACCTAGAGAAGATGATGACAAGCCAACTCATCATCATCTTCTTTTCTTTTCTTTCTTTGTACCCAGAGAAGACGATGATGAGTTGGTGCTTGTTGTTGTATTTGTTTCTTTTCTTTTTGTGCACCCATAAAAGACAATGACAATTAGAGCTTGTAATCATTTTTTTGTTTTGGATTTTGTGCACCCAGAAAAGACAATGATGAATCGACACTTGTCGTCGTCCTTTTTTTTTTCTATGCACCTAGAAAGACAATGATGAATGTCAACTCATCGTTGTCTTTTTTTGTTTTGTTTTTGTGCGCCTAGAGAAGATGACAAGCTTTGCTAGCTTGTCGTCATCTTTTTTTGTTTTGTTTATGTGCATCGAAAGAAGACGAAAATGAGCTGACGCTCTTAGTTATCATCTTGTTTTTGGTCGTGCATTCAAAAGATAACATGTTAAGTTCATCCTTGGCTTGTCATTGTCTTCATTATGTGTAGACTATAGAGAAGATGATGACAAGTTGGCCAAGCTTGTCGTCATCTTCTCTTCTTTTGATGGTTGCAAATGACGACGAGTTGGCAAAGTTCCTCATTGTCTATGTTTTCTTGTTGTGTCGCAGAAGATGACAACGACCCAACTATGCCCATCATTGTTTTTTTCTTTGGTTGCATTGAGGTAGAAGATGACGATAATGAGTCAACTAGGCTCGTCATCATCTTAAACAAATAAGCGACATGTGTCAATTTAATAATTAATATAAAATTTAAAAATATTTTAAAATGATCAATATAGTTAATATAAATAATTAATGAAATATAATAACATAATAGTATATGGTAATTTAAATTAATTATATGAAAAAATGAAGCATAATAATATAATATTATTATATTTAATAATTTTAATTAAAAAAGAAGAGGTATTTTAGTTATTTAAAAAAGGTTCAATGATTTTTTTTCTTTTGAAGGTTTTTAAACTTTTCTAAAACAAAATTTGGAGTGTTGTTTTAGGATGGGTTTTCAAAGGAAACATATAGGAAAGGCACAAAAGGTGTCAAATATAATTGAAGAACAAAAAATGCCAAATGAAAAGCAAGTAATTATTGTATATGTAGCCCCACCTTCTCAAGGTATATTATCAGAGGTGCATTTTGAATTTGCATATGGCCACATTAGATACCATCCTTATTTTCCATGCAAGAATAAGGATGGGTTTTTTTGTCAATTTTTTTTGTTGCAGTACTTGAACATTTCTAATCAAATTTCTTTCACATAATAAAATATTACCTTCATTTTTGGCTCACAACACTTTCATCTTTTTTTTATTTAGGGTTATGATTTAGTGTAATACTTTCATTTTTTGCCATTGTGGTGGTTGGCCTAAGTGTAATTTCGCACTATGTACTTTGCTTTGGTGTAATACCTTCATCTTGTTTCATGTGGTGCAATACCTTCAATAGTTGTACTAGATTTTGCACCTCAAGAGGTTCCTCTTCCAATTCACTAAAACATGGAGATGTAATGGAAGATAGTGAAGGGGTTCACAAAGGTTCAAGATGGTGTTGTAAGGTGGATGCATGCACTAATTCTTATGCAACCAAATGGTTGCTCCATTAACACTTGGAGCAAACACATTCCTTTCAAATGCAAGCTTGGAAATTAAGGTGTCCATCTACCCATACCGGGGGGCCTAGGCAACAAGATCATGGTTCTATGAATGCTCATATTTTGAGCAACCCACATGCAAGGCAAAAGCAAAATGAGAAGAAGGCCTTTGATCAAATGAAGAAAAAAACATAATTGAAATGGGATGAACTTCAAGCCCAAGCGCAACAAATGCCACATGTTAGGTGGCCCTATTGGTATGTTTAGTTTCTGAAATGTTATTGGGCATCATTGGGATTTCGGTATGGATTTGGGGTTCCACAAAGTGCATGGGTGCACCTTGAAAAGGATGGAAACATTGTTGAAGCAATTTAAGCAATTGACATTGGACATTAAAGTCCAATAAATGCAATTAAGCCAAAGAAATGGATGTAATATCCAAGTATCACGATTCCAAAATTAATTCATAAGCGGTATATTTCCATATTTATATTATTTTATTTATTTACATTGTTTGCATCTTAACATCATAATATTTTTTTTTTGTGTTAGGTTTTGGGGCATAACAAATGAGGTTTTTCTTGCAGATGTAATTTGATTTACACTTGAACATTGTTAACTATTTACTCATCATCATGCAACAAAAGCTATAGAAACTATAATAAAGTATCACACCAATATGGGCATTGATTCTAGTTCACCATCTTCGGAGGAATAATTATTGATATAATTTTAATGCATGTACACACCATTTTTGTATTGAACCATTATATATTAACTTAACATGATATATTTTTGTCACCATCCTTTTTGTAATGTGGTTACTTAAATTTTTTTGTATCAATCCACTTGTTTTAAATTTGACCTTTAATTTTGGGATTTGTAGATTTTGGGATCATCTTATGCCATGTTACACACAATATCCCCATCCACCACAAATGGATTTATAAACCAAATGAACAATACCTTCATCTAATAGGGTTAACACATTCCGTGGCCATGCTAGAACATTTAAACAATACCTTCAATATCTTTATCATGAAATACCCGCACAATAACTTTAAGGGAAAGTTGAAATTTAATATTTTTATATAATTACATTGCCCACTTTCATGAAAGGACCCCTTGGTGCATAAACTAGTTTAACTATGTGGGTATTGCAAACTTTTGATCTTCTTTTGTTTATGGTTAGGTTCTCCGTGAAACGTTTCAAATTGCAATACTTGCATTACAACCAATTTATGTTCATGTTACATTACCCTAATCTAAACTTTTGCCTAAAATATGTTTCAAATAAATAGGGGGGACATTTGGGTTTAGGGGAATTAAGCCCACCTTTTTGTTATTAATTGTTTTAAGGTAACCTGTTTCCTAACATTTATATTATTTTCATGGAATATTTTTAAAGTGAATTTATGTAGTCTCATACACACATATATCTAAAGAGGTTCCTATTTTTTTATTTTTTTTTTCATGTATTAAAAGAGAGAATAATGAAGGTGACTCCATGGCAAAGGTATGAAAGATAAAAACCCTTCCATTGGGGTTCCTCCCCCAAACTAGGTTTAAAACACAAGTTTTATTGGTATTTATATAAAATTGTTCCATAGTTTTATTACAATTATGTATCCAATGTTGATAGTTTATACACAATTTAGGGTTATGCAAAAATAATTCCAAAATTATGTTTAACACTTATTCTAAAAATAAAAATAAATTCCACTATTAAAGTTATGCAACCAATTATTTTTTTGTTTATTTAATTTAGGGTCAATGTAGGGATTTTTTTGTTACATACAAAAGTTTTAGGTCAATGTTTTAGGGTTCATTGTATAGGTTTGCTTAATTTTTCAAATTAAAACCTATCCATCCATTAGGTTATAATGTCTACATAATTTATGGCTTATGCAAATGTTTTTTTACTAATATTAGGTTTAAGGTTTTTTGTATGAAACTATTTAGTTTCTAGATGAGGGTTAAAGTTTGCAATTTGCAATATTGTACCTTATGTTAGATCCCAAATGCATGCCCCAACTCCAAATTGTAATACCTGGGTAAGTTTATGTTATGTAACCCCTTTTGATTTAATAATGCAAAAACTTGTTCCCTCATCATCTAAGGTATACATCTTGTCTACCAAACGCATAATTTTCATGTTTAGGTGTAAACATTGACTATGGGCATGTCCCAATTTTTCCAAACCCAATTTTGCAATACCTACATAATTTGCAATTAGTGTTAGGGTGATCATTAAAGCAATTTTGCCTTTATTATTGTAATGTAATATTATAAGTCTACCATAATAAACTTATCACAATACCTACATAAATTTATATTGTGTACCCTCACCAAAAGCCCTTTTTTAGTTAATAAATATTTATTATGCAAGTATTGCAAACAAATAATCCTTCATCATAAGGTTACTCAGGGGGATTTTGTCCACCAAATGTAATACCTAGATCTAATGGACCAAATGCATTAAAAGATATCCAAATTATATTTATAAATAAAGCAATTCCATTAAAGCAAGTCATCATTCTGATAAGAAAAGGTAAGACAATACCCGCATTAAGTGCTCAAATCCCCCACTAGAAGGAATAGGGTGTTTGCAATACCTTCTTCTAACGTAATTATGTAATTAATACCCACGAAAGATATGAAATTACATGTAATACTTGTATTAGTGCCTATTAACCTTTAACTATGATATACTCTAAACCTTGTAATACTTGCATGTAAGACCAATTAAATGTCACAAGAAACAAAATGAGTAAGCAATACTTGCATATTGACCTGGTGATTATTGTACAATTGACTTGTAATACCCACACTGTATAAGGTGGTAAATCAATTGTACATGATGCAAGTATGTAATTCCAACCTTTATATGACATTTGAGTGAGATGTTCTTGTTTGGCAATTTTAGAAGACATGTGTTATATTTACATTATAATTTTTGCAATCAAAGTCCACAATTTGCAAGTGCATAGGTAGGTATGATGATGTGTGGATAGGTAGGTTTTGTTAATAAGTAAATGTTTTGCTAATAATTAAAGTGACATTATCGAAAAATGTATCTATTCACTTAGTAATTTCTAGAGTAGGAAGTATGTAGAAGTTTAACTAGTAAGATATATAGATTTTGTCAAAAAATAAAAATTTAACCAAGAAGAAATATAGGTTTAGCCAAGAAGAACTATAAGTTTAGCCAAGAAGAGAAATAGGTTTAACCAAAAGATAAAAATTTAACCAAGAGGTGATAAGAGTTTTGCCAAGTTAAGTAAGGGATTAATTGTTAGATCGTAGGCAGGGGTAAGATTTAGGTCAGTAGGGTAGCTAGGTGGGTGGGTAGTATGGAGGTCAGGGTTGGGAAAAAATTGGCAACGAAAAAAAATGGTCAAAGGTCAGTAGCCAAAAAAGATTGACTGTGGTAGAATGTTGGTTAATGTAAGGTAAAGTAAAGAGGTGAATGAAAGAGAGGTGAATCATCCAGCCCATCTTATGGACAGAATGGCCAACTGGTGCAGTCATGGGGGCTGTTTCACTCTGGCCTTACTGAAGGTGATCTGCATCTTTTAAACATTATGTGACAAGTTATGTCACTCATTTCAATATTATATTCAGCATCTGGCACTTACTTTTGGAGTTGATACCGGATTGAACTTGACTGCCTTTTAGAGATCATTTTAACTTCATAAGTTGCTACTGGCATAAAATGCAGCTGTGAATTGCACCTGCAAGATCAGCAATCATATGTACAATGTATTGCCCAAAGGTGCAGGGCATTCCAAAAATAAGTGCTTGCCACTAGTTCAACTAGTTACAAAACATGTTGACATTCAATGGCTATGGACTTAATTCAACACCTTTTGTATAATAATACATTAATTATAGTTCTTGTCTTATACAGACAGGGCTAACAAAGGGAAAAAATTCTCCTGGTATATATGAGGTAACAAATTATTAAAGCAGAGTTCAGGTATGGCAACACATTCTTCCCATGTATCTATATATATATATATATGAGGACCACTAAATCTTCATTTAACTTTGTAGAATCAATAAGACTTAGAGTGTGGCTTGCTCCATTGAGCATATGTTGTAGCACAGTTTTACAAAGTTTATATGTTGTTGAACATTAAAATAGG
>Ga0209208_10010047_pt1 | contig 12363 bp, 8 predicted proteins | sample S1TSphfallax_3_FD_187694 | JGI IMG/M metagenome (GOLD analysis project Ga0209208, IMG submission 187694) | Host-associated microbial communities from peat moss isolated from Minnesota, USA - S1T2_Fd - Sphagnum fallax MG (SPAdes) (version 2) | ecosystem: Host-associated > Plants > Peat moss >...
GTACCAGGTGTAAGGTACCTAATGGCCTTTTGTTGCAATGACGAGGAAAACTAGGAGTTGCTGTACAAAAACGTTGGATCCAACGACTGAGACAAAGCGTGGAAATTTTGGAACATACTATCCTTGGTCCCGCGCCCTTGTACTACATGCGTGGGTTGGGCATGGGACCATGGGTTTGAAATGTGTGAATCTACCTCCTATGCTGATTATTTCAACTTTGGTTGTAGGCGTATCTTGAAGGTTGGCCCCCTACCAATTAGGAGGTAAATATACCGATGATGTCTGGGTAGAAAGTCCTGAGAAGACCTATGACTCGCTAGGGATGTAGACCGTTGTTGGGCGGGTATTATCAACTCCTCAAACCCCTGCTGGGTATCATGGCGGTTTTGGCGGTTCATCATCACAATTCTCAGAAATATCAAATACCCACTTTTTAACGTATAACCCCATGGTCCACAAAAACAATTAGAATTATCCAAACAACCACCGGTTCTTCTTTGAAACCTGACAGTTCTTCCGGGGTGTTGACATATCCAGATCCGGCTGTTCTCCGGATCTGAAATGTTTCCAAAACCCAAGCAGATTTTGGTAAAATACAAATTTGCCCCGGACACTGATGATGATATCGGTAAACACGAGTGACACGCGGGAGGAGGGGGCACTGAAATAATGAGCGCTTCCTGGGCCTGACATCTTTACGCAAGAGAAATTTGTGGATGTGTTGAAAAAGCAGGCGTTGGTGGGCACGGCACGCAAGGCATTTTCACCTGCACGAAATTTGTGCCTGGGAATCAACTGCGGCCCAAGCCATTACTGACCCAGTCCATATTAAACATTAGTGAGTCAGTGACCCGGTCAAAAGTTCGTGAGCAGTGTTTGAGGAGGCGAGAGGCTAAATAGCCCCCCATCTAGCACTGGCCGGCGCCCTTCTGGTCCTGACAGTGCAGTCCTGCGGAGAACCATGCGGTTTGGCCGCAGAGTTTGACTTTTGGACTGTGAAAGTTAATCAAAGATAAAAAGAAAGCATTCTTCTTTCAGCGCCTGAATCTATCCCAGTGGTCTGAACCTTATTGTACACCAGTAAAGTTCAGAATTCGATTTCGCTGGGCTGGTGCTGCGAAAAAATAAAAAAGATGGTGAAATAAAAGAACATTTACAAAGTTGTTTTGCAGAATGAAACAAACGCATAGAACCCTGCTGTCTGGTTCTATGCGGAACCATGCATGGCCTAAAGCCTGTGCAAGAAGAGAAGAAAATGAAGGGCCGGACAGAGCCAGTGAGAGCCCACATCAGTCCTGCCAATTTGAGATCTTGAGACCTGATTCGTTCTTCTCTCTCTTTCTCTCTCTCTCTCTCGCCTTGAAATCTCTCTTGTGCTCCAAGTGCCAAAAGTTTACTGTTCATAAAGTTTATTTTTTCTAGTGGGAACTAATTTGAGGGTTAATACTTTTGGGAAATAAGATTAATCTGGGGTTAAATCTTTTTGAGAAATAGGATGACTTTCAGGGTGAATACTTTTAAATCCCTTAAGTTACTACACTCTATAATGAATCTTAACACACTATCCTGACCTTGGAAGGTAAGGCCCATACAATAATGGAATACCATATGCTGAGCTATTTAGCCATGTTGACTCTACCCATTCACCAACGCTAGGTACCATCCCAACTTTGTCATCTGGAATGCTTGAATTCTGAAACACTTACAAGCTTCCCACAAGCTGATGATTTAATCCTTCCTTCTCCAAAATTCTATTGGGATCTGAAGGCACTGCCTACTTTTGATTTTTTTTTCTTGGGCTGCCTAATTGAGCAAAGGGATCCAACTTCTTTGTCTTTTCGGTTGCTCTTTTGAAGCCCCCAAGGGAGACCTTTCAAATTAGCCTCCAATTTTTTTGTTCAAAGACATAGGGGGACCAATTTGGAAAGCTTTTCAACTCAAATTTTATGTTTCCTTCAAGTCCAATCTTTACAAATGATGTGAGATTTAGGACCATTTGGCAAGATGAAAGCTGCATCATCCATTCTCATCATGTGAATGGATGATGGGTGAAATTGACTAACAAAGCGTAATGTTTGTTGATAAATAAAACATGACCCCAAGTACTCTATGATCATGAATGAAATTAATTTTGATGGATGAATCTAACCCCATTAATGGGAATGAATTGTGTCAAAGTGCAAGAACACTAATTTTGATGAATGAGAAATAACCCAACTAGGTGAAAATATTCCTGGTTGGTGAATGAAACAATTGGATGAATGTTCATGATGTTTCAAGATGAATTTAATTTCATCCATCGAAAATCAACTAAAATTTTATTTTGACCATGAATTTCATTGGAAGATTATATAAACTTTTGTGCATAAACTTGTGTGGATGAATTCCAATTGAATTCATGGACAAAATAAAACTTTAAATGATGTTCCATGGATGGAATTAAATCACTACAAGAAATCTTGCATTATGTAACCATTCAATATGTGATTATTTGTCATTTCTGCTTATGTTTTATAAGTTTTACAACTAATAACCATCTTTTTACTTTTCTTATTATTTTTGTGATTATGATGCAACTACTAAATTGTACATCCATCCATATTGACTAGTTGGGTTTTTCATTCAAAAATAGGCCTTTATGTTCATTTAATTATACATTTAGTTGTAACTTGATTACTTTTTGTGATGTGCCCATACATTTTATGTAGACTAAGAATATATTTAACATCTAGTCAAAGTACATGAAACATGCATTAAAACTTAATATAACATACTTTAAAATATTTAACCTACATTCAACACATATTATGAACACATTAAAATAAATAATTTCATTTTGATTTTCTATTAAATTTTGTTTACAAATATAACATGTTCATTTTAATGGATAATTAAATTATTGTGACAAGGTCATATTAAAATGACATAATCTTAATGTCAAACAAATATTCATTAATCATAAAAGAATATTATCAATAGATTGATTAGATAATGTAAAATATGAAATGATGATTAATTAATATCTTATATTTATAATTAAATATTGATTACTAAATGAATAATCATTGACCACTTAAAACTAATAATTAATTGATTCAAATGAATACTATGAAATACTTATTCAATAGTTTAATAATTTCACCAAATATAAATTATATTTAATAGTTTCACACCAGAAAATCAACAGATCATTTACAAAATGTTAATCAATATAATTTAATCTGCTTATTTAACGAATTAAATATCCCAATATATAATATTCAGTATATGCTGATTTATTTGATAAAATTCTCATTGTGACCTATTAATCAAACTAGAAACCATAAATAGCTAATAGATAAGTTATTAATTAATTAATTAAAATTTCACAATTTCAATGATGTTGTTGTTATTAATGATTAACTAAATTGATTAACTACTTAATTCATATTTTAGAATTAATAATTATTTTCTATTAATTATTTTAGAATCTACTAAAAGTTAATGAATCCTTCAATTAGTAACTCAATTAGTATTCGTCTTATAATTCATATTTTCTAAGCAAAGTGATGGTAAATACATATTAAGAATTAGTTAACTAGTAGTAATTTAGCTTATAAATTTTTTAATTGGAATTTCATTAATTTAACTATCTAGTTATTAGTAATGATTAACTCAATTTTTTTCCTATTTAGTTCATAAATTCAGAATTAATAATTCATGTTTATTAATCACCTCGTATATTATTATGAGGGTAGATGCTACCAGCCTATTCCTAATTCTTTCAACTTTGGCAGCAGGCGAATTATAATTAGTCAAATAACCACCCGTTCGTTTGTGAAACCTGTCAATTGTTTTAAGGTTTTGATATATCCGGAACCGATGGTTCTGTAGATCTGAAATGTTTGAAACCCCGGGCAGTTAATAGTTTTTTAATCAAATGTGCCCCAACACTGAATAGGTAGGGTGTTCTTTGCAAGGGGTGTTGGCCCAGGCCAGAAATGGTGACCTAAGTCTTTTGGGAAGAGAAAATTTCATGCAGCCAAGGGGAAGGCCCAAGCATGCATGCACTCAAGGTGGGGAATTTTTTCATATTTCCTAGCTTCCCAATGTGTTTGCACTATGTTCCCCAGTTTCGCAATGTTTTCCTTAACATGTTCTCCATACCACCTCACTTTTATCCCATATGCCTTGGAAAATGGTGTCCTCCTTTCACTTATATAGGTGGGCCAAAGGGGAGGGTACTATATACTTCAAAATAGAGCCTTCTGTTTTGGGGCATCTCCATAGTTTCATTTTTTTCAGCGATAGGCGAATCAAATTGGCATGTTGCCAAAAAACATAAAAATAAAGAACTTGACAGGCACCTCATCTAATTAATATGAGAGATGACTATATCCCCAAATTTATCTCCCTGCCATTAGCCTAGGCCAAAAATGGTGACTAATACAGAATACAAAAAGGAGTGTGTTCTAACCCTAGGACTAGGGGTAAAGTGGTCAACCCGAGGTCAAGATGTCAAAGTGCTCAACAATATTCTACAGCCCAGCCAAAATGCCCACGTCAAAACATGATTTGGCTTAACTTTGTGGCTTGGGCTCTAACACCAGGCCAAAACTCATTTAGTTTGAACCCATGTTTTTGGGTGTGTGGCTTAAGGTGACTTCAGAGTGCGCCTAACGACATCTGGCTTCGTGCTTTTACAAGATATTTGGCTTAGGGTGCTCATGGAACTTTTGGCCTCTTGCGAATGATGCTTGGCTTAGGGTGTTCATTGGCCTTTTGGCTTAGGACAATTGGCCTAGGGCTTAAAACAGACTTAAAACCTAAGACAATTAGCTTAGGCCGTAAGACATTTGTGTTAAGGGTTGGGATAATTGGCCTAGGGCCCATGACAATTGCCTTAGGACCTAAGACAAGTGTATTAAGGCCTAGGACAATATAAACCCAATGTTAGTCTCTTTTGTTTCTTGAGCATTAGCAGACTGTAGGACAATTGGCTTTTCTTGAGCCCAATATAAGGATTAATAGAAAGAATGTAGGATAATTGGTTAATTTTATAGGACAAAGGCACAAAGTTTATAGGTGTACGAATAGTGTTGAAGTTATTGCCTACATAGTGGTCATAATCTCTTCATCAATATGGAGCTAGGTGCTCAAGGAAAATGTCCAAACTCTATATCAATGTGGCACAAAGGTTCCCTTTCTACTACATCTAATATGCACCATGTTGATTGACATGGGTGGAAATTGGGGTTTTGAAGGCCAATGTTGTGGCAATAATATTAAAACTTGTCAATACTCTTCATCAAGATTTGATGGTTTATGTGGCTCAATTTTGTTGCCTCCTTTGGTGTGTTTATTTACAACTTAGATGTTTTTGAGAATGTTGATTGGAGACTTGTCCAACACACTAGATGATGATGATTATAACATGCACATTAACCTCCTCTCAATTGTGTGAATGGGCGACAATTTCGATGAAATTGGAAGAAAGAAAGCTATGGAGTTAAAACCAGTAGAAGTGTTAGTGCCACACTTTAATCATGCTGGCTCAAATGTTATTGCTTATGCTTCAACTACTTTCATGAAGTACAAATTTAATAGGATAGTTCAATGTTGCATTAAAATATCAAAGAATAAAATAATAATAATAATATTGACAATATGGGAAATCATACTTTGGTTTCTTTTGTTTAGTAAGTTGAAAGACGTGCTAGTCACTTTCTTGGTTGATGTGCCATTCACAACATTACCCATGAAATACAGGGTAAGAAAGATTTGATCATTGCCAATGGTGTTCTTGTATTGGTTCCAATGTTCAACCTTTTTTATATAAAGTTCACACTCATGGTTATGGAGGTAAGTTATTATTTTCAATTATTGATGGGAACTTAAACCTTCCACAAAACATACCATGTCAACAACTGTTCATGCAAGGAGGCTAAGTTCTTGGAAAAACACAATACATCAAACAAATGCTGACTTTTTAAATCAGTTACAATGAGCTACATAAAAATGTTTCCTCCATCTAGGTTTCAAAGAAAATATCCAATTTCACTTTCTTATGGAATGATCTTGTTGTTATTTGAAATATGGATGCGTTCACTCCTTGTCTCCTTGTGTGAATCTTGGCTTCTTGTTTGTTTGCAATTGATAAATAATGTTGTAAAACACCCACATGCAAGGATGAAGTTGCATCGGGATATTGAAGTGTTGAGAGCCGCGGTCAAGGCATTTGTGTCAACAATGATAAATAAATTATCCAGGCAAATAATTGAGCAATTTTAGTTCCAATCCCAACCATTCCAAAATTTCAAGGATGTGATATAAGTCCAGAGCCGAACTATGGGTTTTTTAACATGTAGAACCTATTGTGAATACACGGACAATGTGCTGTGGAATATAGGTTGATCACATGTATCATATCAATCCAAACTCATGGAAACCACAATTTTGTGACAAGACCATGATCCAAGTCTATGTAGGTGATTATCAAATTTTAAAAGAACCCATATGCTTTCTTAGTTGTCTGCAAATCCATATAGTGGGGGTTGAACTATGACTTAATAAAGATGATTGCAAACTTCAAGCCTCCAACTCCCTGTGCTTAATAGCTCAAGGCCAAAAACTTAGAGACTATATAAAATAGTAAAGATTCACTGAAACTTAAATGGAGAAAGAATGAATTCGTGTCCAAAATATAGAAAGCAAGTGGAAGAATGTAAATATAGGATCTTGTTCAAGAGGGTGAGGAGAAAGAGGATAATATATAAACTATCACCTCATAAAACCTCTAGCCACTAAGTCACTTGAATGAGTGAAGGATATTTCTATCAAAGAGATAGTGGAAGCTCCAATCATATGGTAACATAGTCATGTGGTGCTGCAATCGCTTTCCTAATTTTTTCAAACACTGCTTGAAATTTACTTTTTCTGTTGCGGTAGATGTGTGGATATCCACTCCATCAACAACTATGCATCATATGAAAAATCATGTGCATACAAACCTTGGAGACAAATGATTTGGGATCTTTACTCCTAACATGTGATGCTTCACAACAAAACCAATAAAAGAATAAGAAGAAGAAGAAGAAGAAGAAGAAATTGTCTTCTTCTTGTACAAGAAAACCAATCATCTGTGTATGATCCTCATGGTAGATTCACAACACTTGTCTCTATGGGATCCTCCAAGTAGAATTTTGACTTGGATGTGCTCCAAGGGGAGGAGTTCAGATCAATGTTTATGTTGCACAAATGACAACTTCTTTGTCACCAAAGCTTTTAAGGATCTTTTGTCAGTTTACAAGTTTTTTTTTTTGTTTTATTGTTTGCATGATCACCAACCATGTGCTAGGATAGCCATAGCCCCTTTAGCTTTTATGAATGTGTGTGGGAGGGACAAAAAAATCCTAATAGGAATGGCATGTACTTTTGTATAATGAACCATTTAAATGGACTGTATTTTCGATAAAAAACCTTTTTGTGAGGGTAACTAGTCCATTGCAATGGTTTTATAGATGTAAAATTAGAAGGGGGGTTGTTTTATGTGATGGTTTAGGGCTTCATTAGTTAGTGCGTATGGTCATGGCAAGCCTTGGAATTTGACCGTCATCAAACTTTTGATGAATATCACAACAAGATTTTAATATTTTGGTGACTTGTATGGACTATCATGCGACATCTCCACCCTTTCACTTTATGATTTTCATTGTGAATACTTTGTTTTATCCAATTTCTTTAGTTGCATTTAATTTGTCCTCACATTTCACAACTTGTCTACATCATCATCCATGGGTTACTTTTAAATCATTTGTAATTATAGTAGGGGCCTACCCATCCCATCAACAACATTTGTGTGTTCCTTGTCCTGATTGTGATTATATATGTAGGAGTAGGTTTGGCACATCACCAAACATCATGCAATCCACACATGTAATCATTAGCTTTCGGGGTGTCGATGCCTTTTGCATTATAATCTTCTCCTCCTCCTTTGACTTGGACATGGATTGCATCATTAGATATGAACAATGATTTCCATTTTGATTTACCACACCCCAACTCATACCATTATATTCCATACGCTCTTCGTGTTGACGTTTAATATGTTTTGCATATCCTTTTAATTCAATTGGCCATTGATCCATCTAACACAACAAATTGGCATGCATTTTTGCTCTTCTATTCTTGGTGTTTTTCATTTCTACCATAGGGTGGTGAGAAAGGCCACCAAGATACTCACATCCAATTACGTCAATACATGGCAAAAATTGGGAAACATTACAAAAGGAGCATACCCTGCACATTTTCATCCATTGGTTGAAGTTGATGTTTCTATTTTTGTCAATGATTTTAATACATAGATGGATCTTGTTTTGGATAGAAAGGCATTTTTTTTGCTTTGATGCATTCACCACATCTTTCATCCAACAATCCTTTGAACATGGTGTATGAACTCTTGCAATATTCTTTTGTCCCTGATGATTTTGCTAGTGGTTTTGATTTTTGTTTTGAAATATGCAGGCACAACGCTTATGGTCATGTTCCTCCATCAATATCATGCCCATTTGTTGCAACATGGCTATTGGTTTTAGGAAAACAAGCTAAAGGCGTTCAACCCATCATGATTGGAAAGGTGATTTATCATTAAGTTGCCTACACATTGATTATCGAGTTCAAGGATACATTTGCAAAGCATTTTACTCCACACTAGTTTGGGGTGGTAAAGTCAAGCATGTGCAAAACAATGGTTCATGGGGTTAGAGTCGTGTTGGATTTACATTCAGAGTGCATGGTATTATAGGTTGATGTTTGAAACATGTTTAATTTAATATTTCAAACAACCTTTTTTGAAGAGTTGAAATTTTGTACTAGCACCTTGGATTAATTTTTCCGATTTGTTCATTAGTTTTACACATGCCCATTTCCATTATATTTTTAAAAAGGTTTATAGACATGGGGATTTCATAGTCATTTCCGGATTTGGTATATGAAGGGGCGGGGTCCTTGGGGAGGAACGTTGTTTGCACTAGTTCATTATTTTTTGTGTATACTTTACAATGCTTTCACCTAAAGAAAGTTGGTGAACTAAATAAACCTTTTGAAGATTTTCATCAAATAATGATGATGACGTGGCCAGCCCCACCACAGTCTTTTGTGAGCGTTTCCCACTAATCCAACCCCACTTGTTCACCCTTTTGTTCTTGCTAATTGGTTTTGGGTCCACCACCCCATGATCAAAATAATCTAGTCCAACTAGTTGTGATCCAAAGGAGTTTGGGTTTTGTGATATATACACAAGTGATGAGAAATGAAGGGGAAAGAAGAAAATGGGAGGGGGACTAGAGAGATATAAAAAATGTTCTTATAACAAGGGACTTTAGAGGGAGAATCTGGAAACCCCTTGTTGTGACAGATCATTGGCAAAACCAATGAAATTTAACTCATAATTTTTTTAAATATTTTTTCACACCTTACCTTGGGGGTTGGTAGTAAGGATAAAAATACATTTTCTACCGTTATAGATGTTTAAGAATAATATTTATTTATTTATTTTTGAAATATATAAATCATAAGGTATAATTATATTTAATTATAAAATATTTGAATTAACACTATATAACCTTGGATTAATCAAGACCTTTTCCCAAGCCATAGGGTTTTAATGTGTGTATTTTTTTTCCCCTCTTAGGGTGAGGGAACAACAAACATTCATGAAAAGGAAAGTGCAAATAGGAAGGATTATCCAAACACACAATTCCTCCCCAAAGTTTGAAGTGCAAGTCTATAGCCAACCATAGTCCATACTTTGCAACTTTTTTTATAAATTTTTTTAAATCAAAATTTCTCTACTAACTTCTTATATCCTTATGAACAGTTTGTGTAATCAGCAATTTATTATGACCATGTTTGAGGAATTGGCTAAACCGAAGGTTGTACCATGGTAAAACCCCATGCCCATTTTTAAAATAGTTGTTTATAAACATTATATGGATTAATATTGGTCAGTTGTTTGAATTTTTAAAGAAATGTCAGTTCCATGTCTTTCAATATTTCAAAATCTAGGAATCGTCAGTTTCATTTTTTTCAAAAAAATTAGAATTAAAAAAAATGGTATAAGTTATTACTTCAAAAGCTTCAAAGAACAAAAAATTGTCATGAAAGAATTGATGAAAAAAATTGACAGAACTTGGGAAAGTTCTTTGATTTTTTTAAATTTCAAGAACCATGGTTATTTGAAAAATATTGAAAACCAAAGAAAAGTGGGTATATACCCAATTGATAATTGTTGTGTATTTATCCCTCCTTTTGAAAATTGTTGAACATTGATATGTACCTCATCCCAAAATTAAATCAGGGTGTCTAAGTCTAAATTTGACATTTCTCAAGCTAAATATAAACAATGAGAAAGGCTTCTTCCAAAAAGGTTAAAATACCATTGTGGGTTTACCTCGGGGGCCAATGTATAATAATCTTTTAGCGACCCACATTTCACTATTGGATGCTTGTAGTGCCATGATGTTGTGGTCGGAATCCACCTTGCACATATTGCACCCCTCTACTCACCATGAGAATAATTTTAACTTTGAAAAGTGCATCATTGAATTTGGATATACATTTTTGCAAACATATACACCAATCTATTAAGGAAGGTTGTTTGTTTGTCACCCTAGGATCTTCCAAACCATGAGAAATAGTTTCATGAATTTTTAGGTTTAAACATAGAGTGCATGAGTTATTGAATAATGATAATCTTGCAATTGAAATTTTAATAAAGAAAAACAAATCAAATTGTAGAGAAATTGAGGCGCATGATCAAGATCATGTTTAGGATTGAACAACTTTGAACCATTGAAAATTGGCAAGTCAAGAAATCATTTGTTAAAATTATTTACAACTAACTTCACATATACATAATCGTTGCATTCATCTTCTCCAACGAGTCAAACAATTTATATATGCATGTGTGGTGCATGTAATGCATCATATTATAATCTCTTTTTGCCATTTAAAAAACCCTTAGCAAAAGAGATAGTTGTGAAAAGGTCAAGGTTCTTAGCCCCATGTGCAAAGTTATTGGATTTCAAAGATTATTCCTCAACAAAAAAAAATTGCTTCCAAAGAGGAGCCAATGGTAAAAATGTCAACCATGTCCTTATGAAATAACTAATTGAGTTCCTTCAACCTAATCAATAAATGTACCATTAGATGTAACATAAATTGGAATCAATATGAGGTAGTTTAAATATACCAATATGATAAATTTGAAACTTTAAATGAATCAAATATTGCAAACATATAATACAAGGTGCATTCCAAAACCTTTATGTGAAATAATAATCTCATTATTAATGAAATTCCAAGATGATCAAAGATGTGTCATCAAATGCTAATTCCAAGAGTCATTTCAATTCCTACACCCTATGTTGTTATGTCTAACCCACTCAATATTCAAATTAAAATAAAAAATTGATCTATACCCTTCCATGTTTTGTCCGAACAAGTTTTTTGAATTGTCACTTTTTGTTTGGTTACATTTTTCCAATCTCAATTTCGCTTTTGGTTGTTCTTTCAACTCTGAAGTTTTGATCAATGTAATTGGCAATTATGAGAAGTACACAAAGAATGTAGATTTTTATTTTTGGGGTTAAGTTTTGCATACAAAAATCTACATTGATAATATACCAAATGGTTATTAAGTTGGGCATTTCAAAACAACCTTTATGCATAACAGATATGTGTTATCAAGAAAATAATTAGGGAAATTGATAACAAAAATAAACATTTAAACACTAATGTAATATTATAGGTGGGGTTTTTTGTAAAATCAAAATCTAGTTATTTGATCCCCTATGTGAAACCGACAAAAAATTCATGCCTATGAAAACTCCCCTCTTCTCCAAACTTTTCCCCCTTTATGTTGTGAGAAAAAACAAAAAACATTTGCCAACATTGGAACTTGTCACGCCCTTAAGTTTGTCTTAAGGTATTGGGTATAAACCTTTAAGTTGATGATAATGCTCCCAAGAGGGGAAAAAAGAGAAAAACTTGGGGGCATGCTCCCTAGTTCCTTTCACTTAGAAAAGATCTAAAATGGGACTAGGACAATGTGATAATCATAAGAATTTCATGGACAAGTCACCTCCACAAGCTAAACAATGTAAGTGGTTAATGCAAATGGAATTGACTTTTAATCACAAACTTGTTTTGGATTCATTACATTCACATGACCCATATTTGGAAAGAAACCACCGCCTTTCTTCCTTATAAATAATTTTTTTGATTGATGGTTTAAGTTGCACCAAAATGGTTAAAATCCTTGCAACTCTCAAGTGCAATTCATGGATTCCCAAGTTAAGAATCTTGTGATTTTATGGGGTCATA
>Ga0209208_10010048_pt1 | contig 12361 bp, 13 predicted proteins | sample S1TSphfallax_3_FD_187694 | JGI IMG/M metagenome (GOLD analysis project Ga0209208, IMG submission 187694) | Host-associated microbial communities from peat moss isolated from Minnesota, USA - S1T2_Fd - Sphagnum fallax MG (SPAdes) (version 2) | ecosystem: Host-associated > Plants > Peat moss >...
ATAAGAAGATGGCACAGAGTTCCATGTCCTCTCACTCTTGTTTCAGCAAGTTTTTGCAAGTTTATCTGCAGGCAAGATCTGAAGGATTTGTTCCTTGTTACATATTCTTCTTCAGGAGCTCTCTCTCTGGTTGTAAAAGAGTTTAGTGGGGGACCTTGAGATCTGCAGCTGCAGAAAATGACTAATGTCAATCCACTGCTCATTCCTTTACAAAACTCGATTCCATCATCACCAAATAGCAGCTGCACGAGTAGTCCACCGGAGTCCCCCATCTCATGTAGTGGAGGACAAAGCTGTTTCTACACATGTGAAACTTTAGCTAATTTCTCCCATTTCTCAAAAGCTGACTCTTATCAGTCAGCCCATCATCCAGCTTCATTCAGACACGAGCACAGTTTGTTGATCCCATCTTGCATTGAATCACAACCAAGCTCTGCTGCAAATGTGGTCACCAGGTTAGAACCTGATACAGTATCAAAGCCAGAGGACTCAGAAGGACGAGATGGAGGTATCCTTAATGTCAAGAACCAAGCTGAGAAGCACTGCAAGCAGTCACTTGATTTCTCAAAGTTCAAATGCTGCTGCTCATGGAAAGCAGCTGATGAAGATGAAACATCAGCTCCTCCTCCTCCTCCCGGACCTCCAAGTGGTGCTGGATCCCCACGGTACCCCTTGGGGTTTGATTCCAATGTATCTTTCCAGGAAGCACAGCTCACTGCTGGCTCAAAGTCTAGAAAGAAAGAGGATCCAGATTCAAGGATTGTGTATATAAACAACCCTGTCCGAACTAATGAGAAATATGAGATTTCAGGCAACCGGGTATGCACCAGCAAGTACACGGTACTCTCCTTCCTGCCTCGAAATCTCTTTGAGCAGTTTCATCGATTTGCCTACATTTACTTCCTCCTCATTGTAATACTGAACCAGGTTCCAGCACTTGCAGTCTTTGGTAGAACAGCATCCCTCTTTCCCCTCATGTTTGTTTTAGTCCTGACGGCAATAAAGGATGGCTATGAGGACTGGGGCCGCCATCGGTCAGACAGAGAGGAAAACATGCGGACATCTTTAGTGCTCCAGGAGGGTCACTACAAGCCCAAGAAATGGGATCAGATACAGGTTGGAGAGATGGTGAAGCTCCTCAGTAATCAGATTGTGCCGTGTGACATGGTTTTACTTGGGAGCAGTGACCCATCAGGTGTGGCATATGTGGAGACTCTGAATCTTGATGGAGAATCGAATCTCAAGAGTCGATATGCCCGGCAAGAGACGGCTGACAAGCATCCAGAGTCTGGTCCTATTTCTGGAGCTCTCATATGTGAGCTACCCAATAGAAACATCTATGAGTTTACTGCATATATGGATTTGAATGGAGTGCAGGTTCCGGTTGGACCCAACAACATCATTCTTCGAGGCTGTGAGGTGAAAAACACTGCATGGGTAGTTGGGGTTGTTGCATATGCAGGCCGGGAAACCAAAGCAATGCTGAATAGCTCAGGTGCACAGTCAAAAAGAAGCAGACTGGAACAGTACATGAATAGAGAGACTGGCTGGCTCATTGTTTTCTTGATAGTGATTTGTTCGGTGGGCGGCTTTGGCACAGCACTATGGGTCCAGACACATTTACAATGGCTCCCTATTATCCAGTTCTACAAGCTCACAGCCGGTGACGACATGTTTACAGGGGTAGCTGGGGAGGCTATTACTGCTTTCTTGAGCTGCATCATCATTTTCCAGATTATGATCCCTATCTCTTTGTACATCTCCATGGAAGTGGTTCGCCTTGGCCAGTCTTACTTCATGATCCGTGACATGGAGATGTATCACCCTGCATCTGATACACCGTTCCAGTGTCGAGCTCTGAATATCAATGAGGATTTGGGTCAAGTGAAGTACCTATTCTCTGATAAAACAGGCACCTTGACAGAGAATAAAATGGAGTTCCACACAGCAAGTGTAGATGGCATTGACTATTGTGATGCTTCAGTAGACCCTGTTGCTGGAAACGTTGAAGCCTCTAACAGGCTTGCAAACTTGCATCAAGTAGAAGGTTCGTTTGGCATCATCCATACTGACATCATGTTTTTGACATTGAGTTGCAATGTTCTATTCCTTATTCTCAGAAAACAGGAATGCTTTTGTTGACATGAACTAAGACCTTGCAAGCACAGGCTGTGATGCTGACATACCTGAGGCCCACTGGATGAATGTGCAGGGCTAGTAGTCGGCACAGAATCATGGAGGCCGAATGTGGTAGCTAAAGTTGACCCAAAGCTTGTACGACTTCTTCAAAGTCCTTTACACACGATTGGAAGGAAAGTAGCACATGAATACATGCTTGTCTTGGCAGCATGCAACACGATTGTGCCTACAAGGGTTAAAGTATCACCCACAGGTCAGCTTGAAATGCAGGCAGCCAACTCTGATGAAGATGTTGGACTTTTGGAGTATCAGGGCGAGTCTCCAGATGAACAAGCTTTAGTGTCAGCGGCTGCAGCTTATGGATATAGCCTTGTAGAGCGTACATCCTCTAGCATTGTTCTCAATGTGTTGGGTGAAATCCAAAGGTATGTACATGTATGAAGAATAGCTATTTTCCTACTGAATCGAACCAGTTAGTGGTCAGTTGTTGACATAATAAGCTGATTGAATGTCCCAGTGCTCGGAATTGATGTGAAGTTTCTGGGTGCTGGATATGAATAGGTACCAAGTATTGGGTATCCATGAGTTTGACAGCATTCGGAAGCGAATGTCAGTTGTGGTCGAGTGCCCTGACAGGACTATCAAGCTGCTTGTCAAGGGTGCTGATACGTCAGTTATGGATATTGTTGCCACAACCATAGCTGAAAGTCCCAGGTCTCTGAAGTCCGCAGTGAACTGTGACTCTTTGGTGGAGGACAAACACCATGCGGAAGTAGTTTTGCGAACACTTGGGCACCTTGACAATTATGCAAGGGAGGGGCTGCGGACACTGGTTGTTGCATCAAAAGAACTCACTCAAAGAGAGGTTTGTTTCTCTCCTCACTTTGAGCATAATGTCCCACTGATCTGGTGGTGAAAGTCTGATTTGGGTTTCAATAAGTAAGAGAGGTGATTGAATTTCTTACATTCTCAGAAACAAATTCTTATCCTACTCAGCTTCCCATTTTTTTGCAGGTGGAAGAATGGCGTTTCCACTATGCAAAGGCTAGCACAGCTCTGACTGATCGAGTTGGCATGGTACGCAACACAGCCACACTTGTGGAAAACAATCTTACTCTTCTCGGGGCTACTGGAGTTGAGGACAAGCTTCAGGTAACGTTTCAATCTACAGACTGTGGTTCTGTGTATCTATGTAACTATCTGTACATGAGCCACTCTTGTTGGGTTCTGTCCTCATTAACATTGATGTTACAACCATAATGCTCAATGGCAAGAGATCTCACAGGAACACACACTTCACTAGATTTTATGATTTTTTGTGTGTTGGGTCCAGCAGCAAGGAGTACCAGAGACAATCGCATCACTCAGAGAGGCAGGTATTAAGGTATGGATATTAACAGGGGACAAGCAGGAGACAGCAATCAGTGTCGGATTTTCATGCTCACTGCTCACACGGGACATGCAACAAATTGTCATCAATGAGAACACAAGAGCAGGTTGCCAGGAAGCAATAATAAATGCTAAGGCAATGCATGGAATTATGTCTACCTGGAAGGAAAGGAGATTCTCCTTTGGAAGACATAATAACAGTCTGGGAGGAGGCAGCAGTAGTCTTACTAGCAAAGACATCTCAAATGGACCCACAACATCATGCTCAGCAGAATCGACCTGGTATTCAACAGTCAGTGCTGCTACAAGTTCAGCAGATAAACGAATGGTGGGAAGTTGGGTTGCTAAACAACAAAGGAGAGACCATCCATTAGCACTTATCATTGATGGCAACAGCCTCGTGCATGCTTTGTCAGAAGAATTGGAACAGGATGTGGGTACTCAGCTCTCAACTCATTTTCACCATGGGCATGCTTATGCTACAATGTGTTGCTGTTCTTGAATCGCAGATTCAAAAATTTCCAGTTCCTTGTCTGTTGAGCACATCTGTTGATTCTAGGATCTCCGCAATGGGTTTAGGGTTTACTTTTAAAGCAGGTTTGTACTATAACAGAATTGTGTTTGTCCTACACATATTCAAGAGTGACATGAATGATTTCTAATTTTCATTGTGTCTGGTGACAACATTCAGCTGTACGAATTGGCAATCGCATGTAGAGTGGTCATTTGCTGCCGAGTTGCACCCCTGCAAAAAGCCGGCATTGTGTCGCTTGTCAAACGGAAATCCAAGGAGATGACCTTGGCTGTTGGTGATGGTACATTTTTCTTCCCCCTAGCATGAAGCTCTTATTTCCAACAGCTTTGTTGAAGGCATTTGCTTTGCATGCAATGATGGAGTGTCTGCTTGATATCATGATACTCTTATGTAGCTTTGATGAGTCTCATTCTCCATTTGTATGAAAGAGTGTCACTGGAGTGGATGGATGGCAGGAGCAAACGATGTATCCATGATCCAGATGGCTGATGTTGGTGTCGCCATTAGTGGACAGGAAGGACGACAGGCAGTCATGGCATCTGATTTTGCGTTCGGCCAGTTTCGTTTTTTGAGACAGCTACTTTTTGTACATGGTCACTGGAACTACCAGCGCTTAGGTTATATGGTTCTGTACAACTTCTATCGTAATGCAGTGTTTGTCATGGTTCTTTTTTGGTAAGTTTCTCAAAATTCTTTACTTTCTGTTCTTCAGATCTGAGGAAGAATCTCACTTTTTTAGTTATCATGCCTCAGGAAAAAATTGCCCCAACAGTTGAGATCAGATTGCCACCCACCTAAAATCTAACATAGAGAATTTCTCTTGTTTTGCAGGTTCATATTTTATACAGCATTTTCTCCACAAACAGCCCTTACAGATTGCAACTTAGTGTTCTATTCTCTGCTGTACACCTCCATCCCAACAATTGTGACTGGGATCTTAGACAAAGACTTGAGCCATAGGACATTACTAAACTACCCACAACTGTATGGGTCTGGCCAACGTGAGGAAGCTTACAATCAAACTCTCTTCTGGGCCACCATGCTGGACATGCTCTGGCAAAGCTTAGTGATATTCTATGTCCCCTTCTTCATATATAATGTGTCAGATATCGACCTATATAGTCTAGGCTGCCTGTGGGTGATAGCAGTGGTTGTGTTAGTGAATGTCAATCTAGCCATGGATATCTTACATTGGAACTGGGTCACGCATGTTGCAATTTGGGGTTCTGTCATTGCCACATTCCTTGGCCAGATTATCATGGACTCACTGTCATTCTCAGATGATCTCCTGTCTCACTATTGGTAAGTTTCTCTGTTAGCCTGCTGTTGAACATGAAAGAATTGGGTAAGGGGGAAAAACAACAGTGCACAGCTTTGATGAAGGTTTAGGGTTTGGGGTTTAGGGTATAGGGTTTTAATGAAGATTTTAAGACTGAGCTCTAAGATTGGGGCATTGGGTGGTGCAGGGTTGTTTACCATGTTGCTGGAGATGCCCGCTCTTGGCTGAGTCTTGTGCTCACAGTAATTATAGCATTGGCACCACGCTTTTGTGTGAAAGTGGTGGTACAAAATATATGGCCCTCAGACATCCAGATTGCAAGAGAAGCTGAGATTATTGGAGGGCGTCATGATTGCCGATCTGAACCCTCAATGGAGCTCAATGAGGTAGCCCTCCCATAGGTCTTTTTCTACCCATCACTTATGGCATATCTGTCACAGTCTGTGGCACAGTACCCATCAACTCTGGGCCGACAAACATGTCACATTTATTACTTTGTGGCATCACCAAATTTTGCAGTTCTGACCCCGATTCTCTCTCTCTCTACGTGACTTCTATTGTTAAGACACCATGCAATAATCAATAAGCCAGAGGAGAGTTTTATGATATTGAATGTCGAAATCAGAGGGATTTTTTGGCACCCATTGTGCACCCCTTGTTGGACCATTGGCGGCAGCAACGAATTTCAAGAGTTGCAGCCCATTTACTGATTGTGGCACACACAGCCCCCCCCCCCTCTCAACGCTGGGCTGACAAAAGTTTTATTCTTGTAACATCACCCAAAATTTGCGGTTTTGTCTGGACCCAACTTTCCATTTGTTGTCAACAAGGACATGCAAATCATCAATAGACTAGAAGAGAATTTTACAATGTTTCACTGGTGAAATTATCAGCTGGGTGTTGCACCCATTTGTGCCAACCCATTGTTGCCACCCATTGGCAGCAAATGAGGGGAGTTTGGTGAAGGTGCTGTAGCATTGTGATTGGTACATTTCTGCAGATGGAGAAACCATAAATGCAGTTTTCTACCATGTAAGAAGTTCAGTCTTGCTCTTCATTCTTCTTGTCCACTCAGGTGTGCAGTTTTAGCCACCGTATGAGGGATCTATCTGTATATAACAATTGGTTCTGTACAAATTCACTGGTAACTGTACCACATTTTTTTTCCCCCCATCATAATCACCTTTTCTTCTGAATTCTCAAACCTCCTGCAAGAAGTGGTATCCTGCAGCATTTTCCTTTCCCAATTTTGAGGTGAACTTTCTGCATATGTACAGCCTGCTTTTCCTTGAGGTACTTTTTTCCTGCTAAGCCATTGCACCTCCTTTTGACAGCTCTCTTGTTTGGAGTCATATAGACAAATCTAAGAGCTCAATATCAATTCTGAATGATGCAAGGGAACTCTCTGTTTCAGTTCAGCCAAGACTGCTGCAAAATTACAGTTGATGCAATGACATTTAGAAGCATGTGCAGATCTGCAAGAGGTTGAGAAGAGGGATGCAGTGTGAAAAAAGGTACCAACCACCAAGGAATACTGGCTGTTCTTCAGTCCAGGAACCAAGTGTTGGCACTGAAACTTTCCTTGGCAGTTCAAATAGATCATGGTTAGGCTCTAGCTACCATGTCTTCAATCGCTCATTGTGGCAACTGAAGTCAGAGGGGCTGAACAAAGAATCATGTGTAAACCCTATGCTGCTGCTGATTTCTAGTCCTGTTTATAGCAACTACTCGATCTCTGAGAGAAAAAAATTGAGAGATTACTAACAGTGGTGCTAGTACATGTTGAAGCATAGAGTATCCTTGCAACAGCATGATAAAATGGAAGCCTTGTCCAACCACTGAAAGAGAGACTTGCATACTAATACAGGTCTTGGATCTAACCGCAGCTTCTCTATACACCACCATTAGCAGCATACTACACAGGAGGTGGATTTGGCATGTTTCAACCTTATCCTGTAAAATTCAAACCTTTTGATGTACAGGTTGTGATTACACATTGGTAGAGTTGACTGCCATGTCCAAGCCTTTAGTAGAGGAGTCATTCCTGACAATCAGTGGCTGATGCAGCTGCTCTGGGCTTGGATCCACTGCTGTTGTTGCAAGTGCTTCTGTGGAGGACTTTGGAGGAGCAGGAGGATCTGACTTCGCCTGACCTTCATCCATTGCTTGACACAGTGCATCCTTTGGTGTTCATGTCAGTAGTATCCCAACCACAACTGCAAAAAGAGTAATGAACCTTCCCCTCAGTTTTGGATCCCTCCTTCAAATTCGTCTTCTCCGGGTGCAAAATCAACTCACTCCTGAAATGAACTAAATGGCTCTCTTCCTTTGGCTAAGCATCCTCCTCTTGCCATTAAAATGTCTAGTACTGTGTCACTTTCCATAGAAGTCATGAAAGGCCCAAAAACCACTGCATTTAACTAACCAACACAACATCAATATGCGTCATCCTACGTTTTGGGTTTGCTTGAAATTACTCTGACTACATCCATCTGGGGAGATGCAGCTTCAGAACTTGTGATGAGCAAGCCCACTGCTGCCATTATCTGCACCACCATGATTCCAGCATCCACATGCAGTTATCAGAATGCTTTGCACTGAAACCATGACAGACAGAATTTCAAGCTCAAGGTGGATACAAACTACCAGCCCCAATTCTTCTGCAAATAGTAGTGCTCTCAACCACACCCAAGACTGCAGCTACCAGCACCCATTACCGTTTGATGTCACTGACATCATAATCATAATAATACCAGCACCCACAACATCATAATCATAATAATACCAGCACCCACAACATCATGATGCCAAGATGTGCAATGTTCTGACATCTCTGCCTTGGACCCAATAATTTGAAAGGGAGAATGATACCAAAGTTATTCCGAGGCAACTTACAAGATGAGCACAAGTGAAATGCCTTCTGCCACTATGGCGGATGTCTGTGATGTCCTTGATGTTCCCATGTACACAAATGTCAGTGTAACAGGCTGCCAACCCACAAAACAAATACTACTTTTTGAGACCGTAACTAGGGTTCCATAAAATCAATCTTGTGAAAATTCAATAGTATCCTTGTTCGTCATCTCTTTTTCATTGGTGCCCAAGTTTAGCAAAACCAGGGTTACTCTTTCCAGTATTGTACTGGGAACTTTAATGTCTAACTTTTATAGAGTTATCTGTAAACTTGCCATCTCTTTCACCCCCTATCCCCTCTTTCAGTGGTATTCACAAAGTAAGGAAATTTTATTATATTTCAGTATGAAATGCTGGAACTCAGCATCTAATGCACCAAGGTTCAAAACTAATTATAGTAGTTGTATAGGTAAGAGCAGCGAAAGTATACCTATGTAGCAGCTTTGGAGGCGCTCAGGAAAAATGAAGACAGGATGAAACTAAGTTTACCACCAGAATTGGTGGAAAAACTAGTTTGGGTCCCAGTTATTTTGTCTTGGAGAATTTTCATCCCCAGTTTCATGTTTGATGCACTATTATGCTGAAACTGGCCATTCTCACCCCCCCTAATCGCCTGACTTTATGGATAACTTTAATGTTTAGAATTGTTTTTTGAGTAACTAATGTTGAGGGCATGCATAGTCATGACACCAATTCCTTATCTAGGACTTGGGCAATTCTAAGGAAATTCTTGAGTATGAAGTACTTTATGCATAAGAATGTACTTGATAACTATGTGAGAATGTATAAAAGTCACATTGCACAAACCTTGTTTGTGACATTGAAGTTTTATCAAAATTAGATGTGACTTTTCCATGCACACTCACGGAGTTGTAAATGCTCAACTAATCCCAATATCTAGACAAACATGAAATGGGTCGCTTGTCGAATTTATATCAATGACAATGCATTATTTCCTTTTGACACACTTCATTTTATCTCTTGCAAACATGTGCAATGCAGCCAAGGGTTGTAGCACACAATACTAGAAGACATTCCCATGATCATCCTGAAATGGAGTACCATACATTGCAAAGGTTAATAATTACCTTGGTAAACAAACAAAATTGTGAGACTCCTCTTTGATCACCAGCTCTCATTGATACTCACATAGCCCATATTCAAAAGGATGGGAACATTCTGCAACTTGACACAATGGGTTTAGACATAATAATGTGTATCGTTGGAAGTGTACCCAGTGCTTGATTTTGCTTGTTTTAGGGTCAAAAGTAAACTAATGTTGAAAAGTGCTCTTATCTTTTTGGTAAGTCACAACTCTTCTGAAGATCTTCCAGAACTCCTTCCATCATGCACGAACCAAACAAAATCCGCCACAAATTCACCTCAACATCCTCAATGATTTACACAACACAAGCATTTGGTAACAACAACATTTGTTGAGTAGCAATAACATCAAGGCGAGCACCATTTGGCACAATGCCACATTGCACACTATCATGCAGCTGAAAGGGAATCCAATCATCATACAAGTTTTCTGTACTATAGTGTTCACACCCATCAAAATCCATGTAAAATACTGCATTTGTATGTACTGAAATATGTTTATGACAAATGCATATGAAAATGCAAATCTCATAAAATGTTTATATGTAAACACATGATGCACACACTCAACCACCCATGATCACAAAAACTATGCTGCAAATACATGGACCTCATCTGCAACAAGACATTACTAGCAAAAATTAAACAAAAAGCCCACAAGTCATGAAATCTTCTGGACACCCACAAGTCATGAAATATTCTTCTTCAAAACCACAAGTTGTGAATTCTTCTCAAAACCCGAAAGTTGCAAATTCTTCTTCAAACCCCCAAATCATGAAATTTTGTTACCCGCAAGTCACAAACCCTTCTTGAAACCCGCATGAAGTCATGAGTTCTTGTTTTGTTGGATGTAGAAATTTCTAGGCAGCTTTGGAGCCATTTTTCCATGAAGAAAGAGGTGGGGTTTGAGCATAGCGCCATGTTGCTTTCAAATGATCTGCATGGTATCTGTCGCCTGCGACTTCACTCGGAGGCACAGCAGCTTCAATCTCTGCAATCTCTTCCTTGGACAGAGAAATACCCACTGCGCCAATGTTGGACTCAAGGTTCACCTTCTTGGTTGTCCCTGGAATGGGAACTACATCATTGCCATTGTGTAGAACCCATGCCAGAGCAAGCTGGTTCAATGTGCATCCCTTCCTTGCTGCAATCGCCTCCACTCGTGCCCGCAACACTTCATTTTTCTCCAAATTCTCACCCGTCAATCTTGGTTGAATCTGCACCACCAAGATTGCACACACACACACACACACACATCCCCAGATCAGAACAATTCCATCAGAAACTCCATCCAAACATTCCTCTAGTCTCAAACTTGATTTGATTCTGCTCAAGTATAATATATTTTTGCATCTTCAACATGCTTCAAGTAGGTATATGCCAAATTCCTGACATCATAAACTCCCAACAAAAAAGCACTGAAAATCAAGCACTTCTGAGCACTTGCTGGAGAGATAATTAAGTAGCCAGCATCATCAACCAGCAAAAGTTATGAAGCACTTGGAAGTTGAAACTAGAAAACATTTGAAGAGCCTGAGAGATGATGATAAGTGCTATATTAATTACACTGCGGAAATCCTGGTTTCCTGCTTCAGGTTTATAGCCAGCAAAGAAGCCACGACCGAGTGGACTGTAAGGTACTATCGCTATCCCCAATTCTCTGCACACAAGTCCACAACACACACACATACACACATATGAGATGGGATTGTTGGTTGTTTGTTTGTTTGCAAAGGTAGGAGGTGGTGTGGGTTTTGCAGACGGTGAGGACAGTGCTATAATTACAGTTGCTTACTTGCAAGTAGGAACAATGTCTTCTTCCAAATCCCTGGACCAGAGAGACCATTCCATCTGGACTGCCGTGATGGGGTGCACCGCATGTGCACGTCGGATCTCAGATGCTGAAGCTTCAGATAACCCCAAATGCTTCACCTTCCCTTCCTCCACCAACTTCTTCATCTCTCCCACCTACATGCATGTGCACACCCATGAAAAACCGTAACCATTGGAGTTGCTGCAAAATCCAAATGCATTTCACCCATGATATCATCCCTTGTTCCTCATGCACTCACCCATGATCATCTCTTCTTCCTAATGCACTCACCCATGATCGTCTCTTCTTCCACCTAACCCACATAACAAAAATGGAGGAAAAAAGCAAGCTGTACAACAAAACAAACAAACAAAACCTAGAGCTTCCAAGCCCTAGAACTTCCAGCTGCTTCTGGGCTATGAGCTTGGGAGCTTCCGAGCTTGAATCCTTACACTGATTTCGATGGGTACTGTGGGATCCAGACGATGCAAGTAGTAGAGGTCGATGAAATCTATCTGCAATCTCTTCAAGCTTCCTTCGCAGGATTCTCGCACCCATTCAGGATCAGCTCGCACACCCCATTGTCCATCCGCAGAGATGACGTTTCCAAATTTGGTGGCGATCTCTACCTTGTCCCTGATGCCTTTGATCGCCTGTTTTTTTTGTTTTGTAAAGGATCATCATGAGCTCATGAAGGACCCAAATGCAAAAACCACAACCACCATTGCACTCCAGAAGAAAGAAACCAAGAACCAAAGAAACACAGAAAGTGTTTTTTGCTTTTTTTTGTTTTTTCCTTGTTCTTGTTCTTGTTCTTGTTCTTGTGTTGTTGCAGTAATGGGTTGCTTGCTTACCTTGCCGATGAGAACTTCGTTGGTATGAGGACCATAGACATCAGCAGTGTCGAGGAGAGTGATCCCACACTGCACTGCATATCTGATCAACTCGATCATCTCTTCTTCCGGCTTTGGAGTTCCATAAAAGGAGCTCATTCCCATGCACCCCAATCCTAGAGCCGAGACTTCCAAGCCCTGATCCGAACCAAGCTTCCTCCTGGGAACAGCCGGAAGCTCATGAGTACTACTAGATGACGACATGATAATGATCAAAACTCCCTACACTTTGTATTACAATAAAGATCTTTCAGAAGCTTCAAAGAATTATTGGGCTTCAAGAATTGTCTCCTTCT
>Ga0209208_10010049_pt1 | contig 12360 bp, 8 predicted proteins | sample S1TSphfallax_3_FD_187694 | JGI IMG/M metagenome (GOLD analysis project Ga0209208, IMG submission 187694) | Host-associated microbial communities from peat moss isolated from Minnesota, USA - S1T2_Fd - Sphagnum fallax MG (SPAdes) (version 2) | ecosystem: Host-associated > Plants > Peat moss >...
TGTTATTTTTTTGTCGCAACTCGACCAATAAAACTGTAACTGGAACTGCATATACGTGGAGACTACTAATAGCAAAACCACCTGGACCAATCATTATGATCTACCAATCAGAAATACTGAGCCACAGTCAGGTCTAATTTCTTTTTCGGAGGTCCACAACTATGTTGCGCCTTTTGCAGGCTATTGCAAGGTGCACAAATTTGGTGCAGAAAAACCAATTTCCTCAGCTAAACCGGCACATTTTGATTTTTTTTGCAATAAAGTTTATTGTCTGGAGTCAGTATGTGACCCTGCATCGTGGATGAGGTTCATCGGGTTGAATCCCATGAATCCAATAGAAGACTGCTCGGACCCTGAAAAACTGTATACTTTTCAGAGCCCTGGAGCAGCCCTGGAACACTCTAATAAACACGGTCAAGACAAGACGTATTTATTGATTGCTTCAAACTTTCTCATTGGCTAGATAGTTTGATTGGTCCAAGTGGGTTGCTATTAGTGGTCTCGCCATCTAGGTAAGTCATTAAAATTTGAAAATTCAATATCAAGTGGTTATCAATAATCTAGCTGGTTGTTAAAAAAATCAAGAACCAACTGATACGTTATAATAACTGAGTTGATAACCAGGTCAAGATTCAATAAGTGGCCAACACGGGTATGTATGTACCTTTAGTGGCAAGAGAAGGACAAAATAATACAGCGTATAAAACTCACTAGTTATACAAGTACTTCCCGAATCTTCTTTGGTTCTCTTGCATGGACAAGGTGCCATTATCCATATCCACATCCCATAAAATGGGGTTGGCCATAATAACCAACCTCATTCCCCTCTTGTGGGTCTTGTGAGATTGAGATTCTGCCCAAAAAACCGAGTGAGGTGACAACTGGTGGCCCGTGAGTGTGAGGATGATGATAGAGGGCATCATGTGAATAGAGGGTGTGTCAATAACATGGTCAAGGGAAGTTGCTCATGCTAGTGCATGCGTGTGTGCATGGTGGCGAGTGTGATGATGATAGAGGGCGCATGATAGAGGAGCATGTGACTAACTTGGTCAAGGGAAGTTGCGCTCATGCTAGTAGTGCGCCTTACAAGGAGGAGCACGTAGAATGATACTCATATCATCCCCAAAACCCAAAGATAAATGGGGTTACGTTTACAAGCCGCCTATCCATTGTTACATCACTACTTGAATCATGGTCCAAGGTCATGTGGACGTCCGTACCAAAAAAAAATTGTAAACCATTGAGAGAATATACGCATAATTTGTTGTTGTTTGTTTGGTTTCACGTTACCTTATTATGGGTTGTTTGCGAATTTATTGGTTTGTTCCTTGAGAGAGAGAGAGTTTGAGAGAGAGTGAGAGAGAGAGGCTAGGTTATGGGTTTAGCATAAACAATTGAAACGCCCATGTGGCCCCTTGCAAAAAGCATGCAAGTGTTTTTGTTGTCAACTTTTGCACTTTACATATATATAGCACGTGTCGTTCACTTTTTTGCTTTCATTCCATTTCATTGTATCGGTACTACCAACAAGAGTTTCATGCATTTACACTATTGAGCTTATGATCTACAATCTCCCACTTGTTCATTCATATCTTTTTGTAATTCGGGTCGTTAATGTTGTCAAAACTCATGTAAAGTTTTACATCTGTCATCATCCAGTTATCATCCATAATTTGAGCCCTAATTAATTTGGCACCATTCCAACAGAATCATTGGATGAAAAGCTTAATGCACCCATTTGGCCGCCACCTTGAAGATTCTTGGCTAAGACACACGTATTGGATCAACCGACCTTAAATTAAATGTTCAGTTTCTCATTGCAGGATATTATCATCATCACCCATTTTCTTTTATTTTGGCTAGAGTGAACCAAGCACCCATTGAGCACACCATAGCCTGGATGGATGGTATATGGACGGGAAACACTTTTTCATTGTGTTCATGTCCCATAACTAACTCATGGTTTAACTATAGTACTAATTATTCGCAATGTAACTAATATCTACATACCTCATAGGTACCATACCGACCTACATATTTAGTTTACATGTCTACATACTAACCTCTTACATTCCTTACCTTCTTGCTTATGATACTTACCCATTTATGTAAGTAACTTATCTAGAAAGTGTGAGGTGGAAGTAAGAGGGCTTACGAGATAGGCTTCCACCTTGGCAACTCAACTCAATTGTGTAGATCCACAAATGATTCATAAATTATAGTTGGTGTCCATGGATGGCGTAGATGTGGGTGCTTGGGTCACATAATCCACACATTTTGAAGTTGCTTAAACCAAAATACCCCATCTCTAACCCTAGTCAAGATGGATAATGCATTCAATGTTTTCCTTAGAGTAATGGGATATCTTGTTATAAGGTGATAATGATTGATTGAAGGAGGCTGATTGAAGGCTTTATTGGCTCCCCGTAGATAAGTCTACACTACACATCGGTATACAATTTGGGCATGACAATTTGGCTCAAACTTGACCCAATGTGTGTGTGTGTGTCAAGACGCATGGGCATATTCCATAAAAGTGCATGCATCTAGACGAGAAAGTCTAGATCAAGTAAAGGAAGTTTTTCATTTGAAATTTGAACTGGTGTTGTGAGTGGATATATGGTTAAGGACCTTCAGTTTGTTTAAGTGTAAAATTGTGTAAATACATATTATATCATATAAACCGATGTAAGTGTAAAACAAATACACTTAAAAATAATTTTTCATGATCATGTAAAAATGTGTAACTTTTATTGGGGGGCGGGGATAAAAGAGGGGCCCAAAGTTAGGAATGGAATTTCTAGTCATGCAATGAGTTGGGGCAACATGCACCCAAGAATGCCAGATATTCTACCAATGTCATTGCAACTTGTCCCATAGGCTTTGCTCAAAAGTGTGGGGTTGTATTGTATAAAGCTGAACTAAAAATTAGGCTCTTTTTCCTATGTTGGTAATAAAGTATCTAGTTGGGGGGCTTAAGGATATTTTCTTGAACGGCTAAACAAAGGGACCCATAGCAAAAAGAGATCGAGTTTTGAGATGCATGCACAACTAATTAATATGAATTTTATTGAAGGTATATGATATATACAATTACATTTTCATGCTTCAAAACATTTATATGGGTTATGTAATTGTAAATGTATTTTTTTTTTACACTCCCCTCCTTCCCCCCAAAGTAAATGATAATGTTAAAACAATTATTTACATAATGAGTAGGGTAAGTGTAAAAAAACATTATTTACATTATGAGTAAATTTATATATTTACTTAATTTTACATTATAAGTACATGTGTATTTACACGTACAATACTATTTAAACTTGCCATTAAGGACATAATCATTAAGCAATGAATTTCTTGTTTTCTTATACCTTGTTGATGTACATTTACACAAAAATCATCAAATTTTTTGTGTGCAAACAACTCATAAAAAATAAAGATAGCCACATCATGCCAATCCTAATAACCCAAGTGTGAGCTATTTCCTATTTTCATAACCAATGGTTGCAATTTGACTTGGCTATACTAGTTTCCACAATTAAAGAACATGGCAACAAAAACATAGCTAGCTCAACCTTTAACATCAACATGCTAATGACCACAATCTAATAGCTAGTCCATCATTTTCAAGTCTAGAAAAGTGATCATATGTTCCACATGACAAAAGACAACCTAATTTGGTCCACTCAATTGTGGCACCAACCATTTTATTTCATGGTCATGCAAGAGTAGTTTAGTGGCGTTGGTAGGACATATTATTTGGTGCCTTGTTTAGACAAAAGTAGTTGACAAGAAGAAGCATAACATGTGTGTAAGTTTCCTCTCTATTATAACATTCCAATGACATAAACATGTTGTAACATTCAAACCCATTAACTCAATTTTTTTACAATTTTAAATGTGTGTGGGCAATGGAATTTTATTACTATTATTATTATTATTTTGGTTTGGTTTATTTGTTGTGTGAGGTTTTCAGATGGTCCCCTGATAGGGCATTGCCATGTGGATTTGGATGAAGTTTTGTTGAATAAAATGTGCATGCATTGGGCATGCAATTGATGAACCCAATTGCTCACACTTAGCATTGCACCCATGAGAGGTGGGAATTGCAAGTGAATAAGAAGGTGTTGACTTTGAAAATTCATTTATGAGCTGATCTTGATGTTCCAACACTATGATCAGCTTGGCTTCCCTCTAAGGTTGTTGGCCATTGTCAATGTTTTTCACATTTTGAAAATTACAAGGCTTCACTTTTAATTGAAAAATCACATATTCGTGAGAATTGTTTTCGGGGAAATACCTAACTTAGTCAAATTTGTGATTGCCATATCAAGAGCATACATTATTGTTATCTTAAAATCCTTTTATGGTAAATCTAGTGTTGGTTTCAATTGTTCTCCTCACTCATGCATGAGCTCAATCTAGCTTTATTATCTCACCATCACATGTTTGATTTTGAGCTCAATCTAGCTTTACTATTTCACCATCACAAGTTTGATTTTGAGCTCAATCTAGCTTTACTATCTCACTATCACATGTTTTGATTTTGAGCTCAATCTAGCTTTACTATCTCACCATCACATGTTGGATTTTGAGCTGAATCTAACTTTCCTATCTCACCATCACATGTTTGATTTTCAGCTCAATCTAGCTTTGCTATCTCACCATCACATGTTTGATTTTGGCTGAAATATTTTTAATCGTTGTATGCTTTTGGCACATATGGCTTGGGTGCAAAGAGTTAACACCCAAAAAAGAAACCTCCTTCCTTTTGGTTAACAAAAGGCAAAATTCCGAAAGTGAAGTTTCAAATTTTTTGGATAAGTGGAATGTATGTACCTAGTGTTTGTGTGGCACATGAATAAGAGCGTATCATGAACAGGTCTAAGCTAATCACCCCAATAACTAGTCATACATCTTTTTATGGAGCTATACATGAAGAAATAGTTTGAAGGGTTAATTGATGGTTACTTTGTTGTATTTGGAATCTATTGCATGGCACAAACATTCTATTCATTTCCTCTTTCTTTTTGGTTAAGTACATTTTGTTGAGGCAACTTTGTCTATCATGTATTCTAGATTCAGCATCCTTAGTGCAAGTGGGTTAGCGCATACGTGCCACGATAGAAAAGGAAGGAACAAAGAAAGAGAAAAAAATCACATGTTGAGAGAGTTGGGCAATCAATGGAGAAGGGTGTGCCACAACACATAAAATGGCAGGGGAGCATTTGTGTATCACTGTAGCATGATTCTTCAGGCGGAATCGGTCATCAGAACAAACTCCCTGAACAGAAACCCACATCCTTCAGGAAGATCCCATAGCTTTTGAATGCAGTGAACATGCTATTTCCATCACAGAACATGCCTTTGTTGGCTGATTCTGTCAGGCTTGCAACCCACCCAGCTTGCCCTGCATAGCAACTGAATGCATTACAGGGCTTGCCTGCTGACCACTTGCCTAGCAGAATCAGCCCCCAAGGGCAAGTTCCAAGAATAAAATGTCTAATAAGCTTCCAATCCATAAAAACATTTGGCCATGTGATTCCCTCACTTGCAAGTCTTATGTAGCAACCTCATTGATATGTAAGGCAAAGATGGGAGCATAGAGGATGGGTTCTCGGTTAGGTCCATAAAGCACTGGCAGAAAATTTCTAGTGTATCTTCTGTTTACGGTGTTTGGAGTCCTGTTCGATGCACTGAATGATTTTAATACATGAAGAGTGTATATCACAAGGAGAATGTATTAATCCAAGTGTTAAGTGCCTACTGGAATGACTTGTGGAGGACAGCTGAATGATGAAATGGCTATGATCACTCAGACTAGAATACAAGCTCAACTTGCATTTTTTGTGAAAAACTTATGGCATTTGGTGAAAATCATTGACTAGAAGTGGATGGGTTTTTGTGAAAATCTCACTTTGGGAGAAGAAGCACTATGGAAACAGAATTGTAAGTGAACTTTGGCTTTGCCATCAAGCCTTCAACTGAGTGCATGTGTGCGTCATCTTGGTATGCAGGCAGGAGGTAATCAAAGCTTTTTGCATGGCCATGTTTTACTTCCACAGGTCCCAGAGGAGGTTTGCATCTCAGTATGGTATATATACCGGTGTTGGCGGTTCTCTCTGATTCAAAAACAACGAACTGGTGGGTAAGGTTTGGGTTATAATGGAACCTTGACTGGCGGTTTGCTGAATAATCAAAGAACCAGTTTTGACCTGGAACCATGGCTCTCCAAAAATCAAAGAACCAGTCAAAGAACCCATCCTGAACTGTTGGTTGCTTAATGATACCCACAGGTTCTTTCACCAAAATTCCAAAGCCGCAAACCACTGCAGGTCTTTTCAAAAACCAAGTAAACCCAAAACTGGGGAGTCTTTAACTTTGAAAATTTTCAAAAATCTGGAATCGGCGGTTATAGCAAATTCAAAGAACTGCTCAACACTGGTATACAGTCTACACAGTCTTCTAGGATAGAGGAATGTGTGATGAGATCAACATCCTTCAGCAACAAAACGAAGATTTCACAACTTTTTTTGAAGCTCAACTACGCTTGCATATGTACATAGCAAATATGCAATTATATGACCCAATCAGTCCTTCCTAAAACTTGGTTTTAAGACCCAATCTAATCTGCACAACCTTTATTATGCTTATGAATTTGATGAAATTATTGAGGACTTTAAAAGTGTAAGTCCTTCACTGCCATGCCATGGCCAAATGTTCACTCCAAGTCTAGCTAACGAAATTGTGCCAAGATGGAGTTCCCACATGGATTAAAGATTTGACGTTACACCCTTGTTTAACATTTCACAGTTGTAAGACCGAACTTTTTTTAAAACTGACTATAATTCAGAATGTGTTAGTTCTTCGTTTTGACATTGTAATCTTGAAGCCCATTTTGGTTTCTTGATTTTTTTTTGGGTTTGTACAATGGTGGTTGTGATGGATTTATGCATGTTGTCCCTTCCATAAAACAAAGATCTCAGCAGGGTCTCAGGCTAAGTTGTGAATTTTTCTTAAAATCTTACTAAAGCTGGTGGATCTCAGTTGTCCAAACTTTAGAATAAAACAAGAACTACGAGATTGATATGTACCTTTGTGCCATTTTGCAGTTGGAGAGACAAGAATTGCTAAGGTCTCCCATTAGACATGGATTTCACTTTCTTTTGTTGATCCCATGAGGCAATTCTCTTACCCTTTTTTTGATGTGGGTTTTTGCAAAATTGACATAGGCCTTTCTCTAATCATTCTGAGAGAATTGACCCACAAATACAATCTTGTATCCTTTCTCTGGTATCATATTATTGTAGCATATGACATTTCACATGTGATGCAACAGAGATAATGGTTTTGATTGTGTAAATTATAAGTACAATGAGGTTGTGCTAGTAGTGGAAACCTACTACACAGCTGCTGTTTTTTTACATGTTTGTGGTTACTTGAAAGCATGGGCAACTTTTGTTTGTTATATATGAGAGTTGTGTAAACCCTTCCTCTTAGCAGATCATCTCCTGTTACTAACAATTTATTAGACCTTCTTCTTCTATATGTGAAGGATGATTCAGATTATGCTCATGAATTGGGTGTTGAGAGTGTGCATGGCTCTTGCTTTGCTCTGCACTTCTAAGTAGTTGCAGGAATATGGATTGACCCTCCCATTGTTTGGGGCTGTGACCCATTAGCCCAAATTTTGTGTCGATTCTGATTTTGAAACCTCCTACTACTAGTACTTCAAGGTTTCACTATGTTGTATGTGTTGACAATTGCAGCAAAGTTTTGAATTGATTTCCATTGTTTTCAGATGTGTATATCATCTTCTCCAATGGTCAACTTCATGTGGTCAGGTTTGGCATAAACTTTTGTAGACTTCATGTTCTTGAGCTAAATCCTAATCAACATCAGCGTCTTTTTTTCACACTATACCAGGAGCCGATTTGCAATCCCTTGGAGGATATGATGGTTTAAGAAATTTTATGAAGTTTAGTTAATGCGAGGCTCAAGATATACTCACAGCTTGTTCCGGAGAGGTGTTGAGAAGGTAATTGTCATCAAGTCAGCTACATCAAAATGCGATCCATCCAGGCAAGCAAGACCTCAGTTGATTTCTACAAAAAATCTTGCCCCAAATGCAGCAGTATCCAGATGGAAAATGGCACCAAGTTGTGAGTCTACATTCCCATGTCAGAACTTCTTTACTTGCTATGTGGGTGTGGTTCTTCATGGTTTGTCTTCACATGTTCTTCTTTACTTGTTACATGGGCATGGTGCTTCTTTGCAGTTCCTCACATGCTCTCCTTTAATTGTAAATTTCTGTGGTAGTTCTTTGTGGTTCTTCACATGCTCTTCTTTACTTGTTACATGGGCATGGTGCTTCTTTGCAGTTCTTCACATGCTCTCCTTCAATTGCTAAATTTCTGTGGTGGTTCTTTGTGGTTCTTCACATGCTCTTCTTTACTTGTTACATGGACGTGGTGCTTCTTTGCAGTTCTTCACATGCTGTCCTTTAATTGTACATGGGTGTGGTGGTTCTTTGTGGTTCTTCACATGCTGTCCTTTAATTGTACATGGGTGTGTAGTTCTTGTGGTTATTGGTGGTTCTTCACATGCTCTACTTCTTCTTTATGTACAATACATGGGTGTGGTTCTTTGTGGTTCTTCACATGGTCTTCTTTACTTGTACATGGGGTTTAGTTCTTGTGGTTCTTCACATGCTCTTCTTCTTCTTCTTCTTTACTTGTACATAGGTGTGGATCTTTTGTGCCTCTTCACATGATCTTCTTTACTTGTACAAGGGTGTGGTTGTTTTGTGGTTCTTCATATGATCTTCTACTTTTACTTGTACATGGGTGTGGTTGTTTTGTAGTTCTTCACGTGATCTTCTTCTTTACTTGCACATGGGTGTTATGACAATCAATTTTGGCATCCTGCTGAGATCAAACCTGACATTGATTCATTCCTCCCTTCAGTTGAGCAACAAAAGAAAAAATGTACTTCTTCTCAAGTGGTTTCTTTTGCTCTTACACACACAATTGGCCACAATCAATACCTAATAATAAGAAAATTCCAAACCCTTTTTGCAAGCTGTATCGCTTTGCTAAATTTGGTCACATTTTTTCGGGGATGAGGTGCAGGTGACGATGAGGAATCGTCATCAGGCAGTCTGATTCAGAAACCATTACATTGGGTTTTTTTAGATATATGTCTGGGGAGAAAGTGTAGTTGGTACATTCCATAATGCTCCACACTAACTTAGCATCTTTCTGTTAAGCTCCTTCTTTGTTTCTACTTTCTTCTTTAGCCCAGTTGTTAAGTGTTGATCAGAGTTCTCTGTAAAGTCTGGCGATTAGGGGGCCAGACAGAACATATATTTTCACTGCTCCTACTTGTACAACTACTCCTTTTGAGGGTCCAGCTCTTTTTTTTGCAGTTCCTGAACCTTGTGCATTAAATGGTGAGTTTCAGCATTTCATACTGAGATTCAATAAAATTTCCTTACTTTGCAGATACCAACTGAAAGAGGGGATAGGGGGTGAAAGATTGTGCATTAAATGGTGAGTTTCAGCATTTCATACTGAGATTCAATAAAATTTCCTTACTTTGCAGATACCACTTGAAAGAGGGGATAGGGGGTGAAAGAGAGGGTGACTTTATGGATGACCCTATTAAAAAGAGGGAAAAAAACAGATAAGTTGCTAATGAAAGATCTAAAGTGATTTGCACTCCTTTCAAATGGGTCATTTCAAAGTGGTACATTTTTTTGGGAGTATGTGTATAACACACACACACACACACATATAAATAGAAAGGTAGCTGTAAAATAGCCCAATCTTGAAGTACTGGAGCCCAGTTTTGCCTAAAATGAGGCAAAATCACAAGTCAGCATCACAATAGTAGTACACATGAAAAAGGAGAGGATCAAATTGGTTTTCTCACCTAAATTGGAGTTTCACTCCCACTTTTGGATTTTTTTGCCTTACCTGTCTGTACCTTTCAGTGCTCCTTTTTTTTACTCTTTCTTTCATTAAACCAAGGTCTTGTCAGAATAGAATCCTGCAAAGCACTTGAACCCATACCCAGTTTCCATTAAACAATACCCAGTTTCACTCACTTCATGGCTGCACTCAAATTGGGGATTCCAGGGTCAAACTAGGGTCCAAAGACAAGGTGACTTGGAGTCAGAGCCATTCACTTTGGTAATTTGCTACCAGGGTTTTCTTTTTCAATTTTGTGGTATAAATTTTTTGGCTAAAATTTCCCACAAAAAATAATAATTTATAATTTATAAAATGAAAAATTTTAAAATTCTAAATTATTTTGTCAAAAATGACAAAATTTGTCAGAAAAAAAACATTAAGTTTGTACTTTCACCTTCTTGAGTGAGGCCTCTAAGTGACTATATTTCAACCCAGGAAATATTAAATTTGAATTCAGAGATCCTTGTATAGATCCTCCTTTGGAAGCAATCCAAGAACATTTTGAGGCTTTTTTAAACCTTGATACTAGTGTAAGTGCTAAGTTCACTAATAATTTAAAAGAGGGTGAAGACTTTTTCCACGCCTTTGTCTCTTCTTCCTTACCAAGTCCACTCAAAGAAGCTTCTAGAAATACATACCTCTTTTAGTTCCTAGACACAAAGCAAGCAACTCCTCCTTAGCATCACCAATCTAGGCTACTAGGCTAGAGGAGAGAGAATGGGCCCATTATGTAGAAGAAGCTTAGAAGAGATTCCCATTGTTTTGAATTGTAGCCAAAATATAATAGTAGTACTATTTTGCCATGTGAAATTTTGTTGGGATTTAGCACCTTGATGGAGAAAGAATGGATCAATTTTTGGCACATATGCATGTTCTCTATGAAGATTTGATTTTTCAATTTATGTTTATATTTGGATGTGTGATTTGTTCGTGCAAATCTCCACTATCAAATCACGGTCTCTTCAAGATCCAAATCCAAATCCGAGGTAATAATAATTCCTTCATCCCCTTATAGTTGTTGGTAAAAGGCCTCATTGCAATTGATAGGAACTTCTTCTTTGTTGGCCTTGCCTTGGTCCAAGGCAAGGATATTTGTGTTTAGATTCATTATAGAGTAACGTAGCTTAAGGGTTCTTGGCCCCTAGGTAACAATAGGTCTATTTTTATATGAGGATTTTTGAAAGATGATATTTTTGGCTTGTGTTGAAACTTGAGATTAGTTATTATAGAGTTATAATTAATATCTTGAAGGATTTTGGTTTCTTTTAGAGGATTTATTGAAGATTATATTTTTGCATGGTAAAAATATTTGAGTTTCCATAATTCTTCTTCTTTTGCCTTAAGATACTTTTAAATGTAAATGGCAAGGCCAAAGTGTGACACACCCCCTTGTTCTTGAGTGGAAAAGAATTGAGTTTGGTAGTAGTGTACCTACGACTCAAGTTTGGGCACAACATAATTTGCAAAAGGGTGTTGTAGCTGAAAAAAAAAAGAGAAAATTTTATTGATATTTGTAGCTAAAAATTACCAATGAAATTATTGGCCCCCAACCATTCCATGGAGTTTACTATTACATTTATACACAACACAAAAGGTGAGCTTTGCATGCTTATTCCTCAATTGTTGAAATTTTGGAAAATTAAAATTTGAAACTATCTAGGTTAACCTCATTTTCTAAAATAAATGATATTTGACAAAGAAGTGTCAATTTGTCAAGAGAAGGTTAGGGTATTATGAAGGGAAAAGGGGCAAGTCCCTTTACATGTCTCACCCTGACTATTGATTTCAATTCTTTTTTTTTAAAAATTCAAATTAAATTGGTTTTTGGTTCTCCTAGTTAAATAAGCCCTAATTTTGAGTAACCTCCATTTTTAAGTAACTTTTAGTTCAGTTTTTAAAACTCAAAACATCAAAATGGACAATGCAAAAAATTAATTAATTAATTAAATTTTTTTGAACTTTGATTATGTTAAGTGTGTTATGTTAGTCACTCAATGAAGTTGTGATGTGTTTAATGTTAAGTTGGGTTAGCATAATTAATTTGGTTTAATGTTGATTAAAAGGCAACTAATTCTAGTGTAGATGGTGCCTCCATTTGGGAACTCACAATTTTTTTTTGGACACTAAAGTTTGAAGAAACAATAAAACAAAAGAAGCTTCTTAAAAAAAATCCAAAAAAATTGCCAAAAAAAACCAAAAAAAAAAAACCTTAAAACTAAATTAAAATTTGAAAAAAAATCTTGGTTCAATTCCATTTTGCAAATGAGTCTGAAATTGGACCTCAAGTCTGGTCCTCAGGTCCAATTCTGCTTTAGGGTTTACCTTCATCATATCGGCCAAAAATCAGTCTCGGACCAATTACAAGGCCAAGCTGGTATGAAAA
>Ga0209208_10010050_pt1 | contig 12360 bp, 8 predicted proteins | sample S1TSphfallax_3_FD_187694 | JGI IMG/M metagenome (GOLD analysis project Ga0209208, IMG submission 187694) | Host-associated microbial communities from peat moss isolated from Minnesota, USA - S1T2_Fd - Sphagnum fallax MG (SPAdes) (version 2) | ecosystem: Host-associated > Plants > Peat moss >...
AAAACATCAAATTGTAGGAAGCAAGGGGAGGTTACCTCTTGGCTTGTTATTTGCGTTGGAGAACCTCAACCTAAAAAATGAAAAAGAATCACATGTTTATATATTTTGAAAGCCTAAGAAATTTTTTTGCAAAAAATGAACCTTAAATACTTTAAAAGTTAACAACTTTCTTACCTCTTACTCTATTTCTTCCTAGTGCTGCAACATGAGATTCCTCCTCGTTGCTTGTGCCATTTCTTTTCTTCTCAAGCGTTGTTTGGAGTTTGTGCATAGAAAAGACAGTCACCTCCTCTTTACTTTGGGCTTCAACATTGTTTCTCATTGTTCTTACATTTGTGGAATCAAGTTTGTTAGGTATCAAGAACCCTTATACCAATTTGAATTTATATTACCTCCTCTTGGCTTATAAATTACTATTACCATTATAAATAAAACGAATATCAATTCATTATTAACCTATTGCTACAAGAATATACTTATTATTAATTGTTTTATGATTCCAAGGGAATGTACAATAACTATGGTGATGATTTGGTCGTTATTCCTTAAAGAGTCGATCAAACAATAATGCAATACTTGTAGCTTTTACTTGCCTTTTTCCATAGTTCCTCAATATTGCCCAATTGATTAAAGTTTAGAAAATCCTAAATTGCACCCAAAGTGTCTTAGCACACCTAACATGTAATTGCGTTAACACGTAATATTGAGTAATTTTGGAAATTATGGCATGAAATATGTGGAATGGCCACTTGTTATTGATGATGTAAGTGTTGATGCTTGAGAGACCGATTCTACATGGCTATTCTTTATGGTTAAATGTTGAATAAAAGTTTAAAATATAATATAAAGCCATACAATTTAATTATTATTGATGTTTCTTATTGCCAATGTTAGAAATAATACATTCAGGATCCCCAAAATATTTTTATAACCAAAAACACATAATGATGTTGAAACAATTGCAATGGTCAAAATTGCATTTCATAAAAAATATAAGCCATGATAATCTTTAAGTAAATGGTTTATTTTTTCACCTTGATTTCATGAATTTGTAATACGTCTACAATTTGCTCCAACCAAACAAATGTGATTTAATAATCCACATATGATAGTGTCAATGAGATTTCATTATAAAATTTGTATCTTTTATTTACATTAAAAAATGGAACCTAGTATTTTCTTCACATTCACAACATTTATCTCTCTCATTTAGATATGCGCTTCAAACTATTAATCTTTAATAAAAATATAATTGGCTCAAGATTGGTTGCCACACTTCCCCAAATCATATAGTATCCCTATCTTTATCCATGTTTGGTGATCCCAATGAAGTGTGATGAAGGTTGAATTAGTTAATCCAATTATCATACTAAATATACATTTTATTGGATGAATTTTTTAACTTGGTCATTTGAAATATTTTCCTGATGATAATGGTCATCAATCATAAACACATCTATCTTTTGCATACATCCTCCATTTTTTTGAAAAAAATTCCAAAAAAAGAAGAAGATATAGGACGAGTTTTATCACTTGCACAATTGAAAAAAAAATCAAAATATGTTTCCAATATTGTAAGGCACAAAGTGTCTTCATCAACCTAATTTATTTCATTGAATATTGTCCATTGAATTTCATGGCAATTGTCCAAATCTCCAATTTCAATTTATCCTTTTGAAGAAAATGTTCCATGACTTCACAAACATCTTCATTTTTTATTTCATTATTACTTATCTCAATTGTACATTTTTTAAGACATTCCTTTCAAAGTAATGTTCTACTTTCCAATAACATCTTTTGTTTTATTGAATTTCCAAATAAACCACGTTTTTCAAATGTAGCCTTCATTATTGTTGGAATGCCTTTTTTCCTAATATTGAATAATCCACTTGCAATGATACATATGATATTTCAAAACAATTGTGCCCTTGTCACCGCACCTTTGGAAATGACAAAATGAGGTTTGACCAACACATTTGGAAATTCATGCTTTGGAGATTTGTTGCATTTTGTTTGTCACTATGGATGTGTGTTCGTTCTATTGGTACAAGTCATGATCATCCCACCATGTTTTTTAAATATCTTGAAGAGAGATGAAAATTTTATTCTTTTTATTAATCCAACTTTCACCCATATATGTGGGGTGATGATAACTCATGTGTGTGATGTGTGATATATCCAAATTTCCAATTATTGAATAACTAAATGTAAAATATGCATGTGGGTTTAAGTTGTAATGTGCATGCCACATGTTTTATTTTCATGTTCTGATAGATTTGCCATATATACACATGGTGCACATACAAATTGTACTTGCAGATGTGCATATGCCACAAACAACTTAATATGTTATAGCTTCATACATGTCACTTGCATATTTCACTAGATAATTTTATTAGTGCTCAATTATTAATCGCACATACATTAAGTTCATGTTTCTTACACATTTAGATGGTAGATATGTATGGAACATTCACATGGTTGGTACAATCACATATGTGTAATGTACATTTACACTACGTCCAAATTAAGAATATTTCAAATATTTTAATGTCAAATGCACAAAATCTCTTCTATATCTTGGAAGATTGCCACATTGCATGTGTTGGAATCCCAATGGGTTGTGATTTGTTTACGATAATATGATACTTATATTAATTTTTTTTTCCCATGAGAGTGTAGTTTTTTTTTGATAGAATATTTCCTTTTATTTATGCCGATTTAGAGCATCTAGTTATGAAATAAATATCTTGGTCTTTTTTGAAATGCTATTAATGGTGTGTTCATTATCTTTTGTTTATGGCATGTTTTTTTCCAATTAAATCTTGTCATGTTAGAATCATGCAAGTAATAGTTCACACAATTTGATCAGTCTATGGCAAAGTTATGATTCTAGAAATCATTGTTGTCTTTTGTATTAATTGCCCTTCCTTTATACTTCTTTTTGTGGTCATCCACCTATCTCTTTGTTTTTTTATTTCTTTTGAAATTTTAAATGAACCCAAACTAATTCATCATTACATAAATGGTAATTCCTATAGGATCAACCTCCCTCTTAATGTCTTATTGCCAAAGTCAATTCTTGTGGTGACGATACATTACTTTTCTATTTCATTTGTCTTTTTAGATGCAAATATGTCAAATTGTGGTTGATGGTGATCGGGGAATCAATTGAATGCCAAATCTTCCCAATTGTTCCCCACTTTTAAACTCCTTTCAACAATTCATTTTATTTGTCATTTGTTTCCTAGTCTTAGGAATAGTTATGGAATTTAAGGAATGGAATCTAAACAAGGCCTTGTATTATGGTGGTTTCAATTTGATCACCATGTTTCACTTTCAATAATTTGCTTTGGATCCCATAATCTTTGGCTACAATAATCTTTCAATGATTTTTTTTATATGTGTCAAATTGATGTTGTTTTCTGTCTAATTCCATATTCATCCCACTTCATTTTTTAAACATATTTTTGAATTTATCTTGATAGGCATTCCATTTGTTGTCCCCCCACTCCTTGTCTTTTAGAACATTCAAATTTGTGCTTTACGTTTGATTTCATTTCACTCTTTGTTGTTTTCTTTCTTTTTCATTATTATATGTGTGTCCCTAGTAACATGCCAACATTTCATAATGTTGGACGCTTAGAGCTAACCATCATGGTTGACAATTCAAGGACAACCTCAATCTTTAAACAATGTATGTGTGCTATGTTTTCGTTTTAGCTATGATCCTTGCATATATCCAAGGATGTCTTGTATGATTTTAATAACTTGGTCTTGAATTCAATGTACTAGATTCCTATGGCCTCCTCTCAAAGGTAACAACGGGTGGTTGGTTGTGGGCGTTATTGTGTTGTTGGTGATAGTTTTATTCATAACCTATCAAGAAACAATCTTGACACCAAGAACAGTAGGGTTTGTGGGCAAGATTGTGAAACAAGAACATGAAGTTAACGACATTTGACCTCTGTCTTCAATCAAACCTTTTTCATCTATTTCCATTGAGTTATCTGATTATTCTTTGAGTGATGACTTGACACCCCATTCTTCCTCCATGATATCACCAAATTTGATTTCTCAATCTGGTTCCCTATAGCCATAGTTTCCATCATCATGGCCATTTTCTGCCTTGTCATCACAACCATCATCCTCTTCTGGAAGTATTTAATTGGTGGTTTCTTATTTGTGTTTGATGGCACTTCCAAGACGGACCTCTAATGAGTTGCACAATTTGGATTATGACAAAATACCTATTTAAAAAGGTCTAATTCTTGTTGATTGTTTTTGATGGGGATGTTTTATTTGAACTACCACCTTTGCTTCCCAATGCTTACGGTTCTTCGAAAATGCATGGCATGGATAGAAAGAATAATGGCCATGCTTGGTGTAAGGTGATCACCACCAATATTAAAAATAGTTTTGGGCTCACCTTCAAGAAGATTCATTGCTTGGGTCACCTATGTTGTGTGCAAGATGATTGTGATAACTTTGTGCACTCTGCTTTTTACAATGAAACCTTTTGGTGCGGTGAAAGCGTTCATATTCTAGTCATAGGTTAGATGTAACTGACTCCGTCTGCTTCCTTGATTAGATGAAATTTTTTTCATGTTCCTCCCCTTTGCATCACTGATTGTAGTGGGAGAATCTATTATGTTGTGCATAAACTCTAGTCTTTGTCAAGAACTACAATTCATCTTGGTGTACACAACCATCTTGTTGTGAATGGGAAGTGCAAGGAATTTCTGGAGGACACTAAAAGGTCGATTGTAGATTAGATCATTTGCATGCCTGATGTGAAGATGTCTACAATTTCCTTGAGTGCTAGCAAAACCTTCTTGGCTAAACATCTGCTCGATGATTGTAGCAATGTTAAAGTGGAGCTTTTCAAAGGTGAGTAGTTGGAGCAAATCCAAAACAAGTTCTGTGAACTTAGCTCTCCCAAAGTTTGTAACCTTTTTGCTTCTTTCAAGCATCATCCAAGTGGTGGTTACATTGATAGCATCCTTGAATTGAAATCTAAAAGTTGATATGACTAGATCCAAAAGTGTCGCATCCTTGGATAAGTTCTTGGACAAAAGGTGTTCATTTTCAAGATGTCCATAAATGGTTTGGGGAGTGGAACAAATCTTGTCACATGAATGCAGCTTGTAGGGGATTTACATAATGCTTGCATCATGTTTGATCATGTGAAGTGTGTGGCTAGTTGGACAATTATGGCTTGTCATGTGTACGATCTAGCCCATTGTAAATTGATCACCATTGCGGTTTGTGACATGCAATTTGAGGACATAGAGGCTCAACAAGTAATGTGGACAAAGCTCAATGACACAATGTAGAAGCACAACTTTCCAAAATCAAATTTCAAAGGATTCATGGTTAATAACGCACAAGCCAATTGCAACATTGTTAAAATTGTTTATGGATCGAGGGACCCCTCTGTGAAGATGATTGATAAGGAGTGCACATGTTTATTCCACTAGATTTCAATAAACACACCGAACAACCAATCAATCCCAAATTTCAAGATCAACATTTTTTTTTTGGCCACTAGTACAAGGGCATAAAATCCCTTGGGGAGATCAACAATTTGTATGCTCTAATTTGTTGTTGGTGGCTTTCGTCTAGGGCTATTTCTAAGGCATGTGTTCACGAGCTTGGTAATTGGTTTAACTTTTAACATGTTCGTGTTAAAAAATGGGGACGATTCATGGTCCATGTGAATATTTCATCTTTTAGTTTTTTATGACTTTTTCTTACTTGTTTACATTTAAAATATGAATTTCATTTGCTTTCCAATTCCATTTGCACTTTTGTTCCAACTATGTTGTGACAATTCAAATTTTGTTGATGTTTTCTTTCTTTTGACCTACATAAGTTCAATGATGAGGAGTGGGTGGACATGCCCACTTGTAATCTGGCAAAAACTATGCATATCATCTAGTTGTAGCAGTTGGGAAAACGTAACACTTGTTTGTACACAATAACATCCAATGATTAAGTTCGTGCTTTCAAATAGTCTACATTGTATAGAAAATGTTTGCGAGGTGGTGGAGTTAGTCATGGACCTTATACAAATGAATTGTTATTGAGGAGGGCACAAGGATCGAGTGATCGTGCCAAACTTGCGATTGTTGTGGCAAATTACACATTTGGGTCATCTTTCACAAATTTCCTTTTGCACATTGAAGGAGAAGAGGTGTTTGGGTCTATCAAGGGACCTGCTGATTGTCCTCCAAGCACAAATGAAAATTCCCATCGTCTTGACCGTGAATTTTTCGTCCATGGGTATATGTTCCGATTGTTGAACCCGATGTTGTGGAGGATGTACACATTCAACAATCGCCATCTAGTTCCAATGATTTGCTACCTTTGTTATCTTGAAGTGGCATGGAGTTTAAGGAAAATATTTGTGTTGATGGCCAATGGCATATTGAATATTGTCCACCCAAATTTGTAATTCAATGTTCTACATTCCAAAAAATCGTGGCGCTCAAATGCAAAGCAATGATCAACCTTTATAAATTAGTAAATGGAACTTTTGCTCCATGTTACTTAGGTTTATGGGTTGAATATCATAGCAGATCACTCAAGCACCATAATCATTGGTTTTGTCCCAATGACTTGAACCATTATGTGGGTGGGGTAGCCTAAAAATTTGCAGTTGTTAGGCATGCAGTTCCAACCATATGGCCCATCCAAAAAGGTATTAATTTGACCCAAAAGGAGGTAACAACTCTAGAAGAGGTAGGGTTTTCCTTTGACTACCTACCTAGAAACAATGTTCAAAGTTTATTTGGTTCCCAATCTTTTAAGCAATTCCCATGTGCTTAATATGAGTTGTCACAACTTTGTAAAGCCATTCGATGCGAGTTGTTGGCCTACAACTTGTGGTGGCAAGAAGGCGAAACAGCCTTCCGTGTTCAAAATAACACAACACACCAACAATTGGGAAGCTGGCAAGTTATTTCTCCAATGCATTATTTTCACCGTTGTTGATGTTACACCACTCGAGTATGGACGAATTTACAAATTCTTTCTAAAAACAAATGATATGACATCACCATTGGAAATTTAACTAAATGTTCATGAATGTGTTTACTTTGTTAGAATGTTGGTAGGTTTTTTGGGTGGTCATGGGGCATATGTGCAATGTAAACATGTGTATCACGTCTTGTAGACAATTATGTTTTGTGGGCTCATAGAAGAGTTCATTAATTATTGCACATGGAGTTGGGATGAAGTTCAACATTTGTTAAAACACTCTAAAGCCTTTGGACTCTAGTGATAGTACATAACAATTGCATACGTTTCAAGTCAATTGTGTTTTCTCATTCATCAAGCTTGTTGTAGTTGCCTCCACTATGTAAGAAGTTTTGTTTCTAGTTATGACTATATATATTTTTCTCCATTATGTATTATTTCAATTATTTTTATGAAATGTATATGCTTTTTTGTTCTAGTAGTGGTGTGGCATCAAAGTATGTGATTTGATAAAATTTTATACATTTAATTTGCAATAAACCCATTGATAGTCATAATGTGCTTTCATGTATATTGTCTTATTATGTAGAATACTGTAATACATTGCCATCGCAACACATGTTTGTTGAAGAACTAATATATTTATTAGTTTCAATTCATCAAATTTTTTTAGGCATGCAATTTATTGTCATTTCAAATAGTTCTAAAAATATTGAAGGTATTGTATAAGAACTTTAGATATTTGGAGCATTGATTGCACCAAGAATGATAATATGTTTAGAGTCAATAAATCATTATTGATTCCCCAACAAATCTTGCACGTGGCGTGGCAAAATATTCCACGATGAAGCGTGGAATATTTTGCCACGTCACATATTAATTCCACATGGCAAAAAAGAGAGAGGAATATTCCATGATGTGGCATGGAATATTCCTTAAGGTTCTTTCCTGTTCATGTGAGCCTACTCACGCTCACTTGTTCATTTGCTCACCTACTCACTTGTTAGTGTCATTGGTTATATGCTTCCCACAAGTAGGGTTCACATAATGGGTAGTTCTTGATTCTAAATGTAAATTTGCACAAAACTCACAATATGTATGACAACATTAGAATGTTGTTATAACCATAAAAACTTACACAAATATGACAGGCTTTGACATGATGGCACTCGGATTTTCAACATGCATGGATGTAGGGTTCTTTAGAGGCAACATGGAGTAGCAATGACACCAGCCCCATTGGAGATAAGGTTAATTTGTTTTGCAAAACCCTCAGCCCATAACACATTGCACAAGACTTGGAATTCTAGCACCTCTAAATGAACAATTACATCTTTGAGCCTTGAAGAAATACAAGCATGTTCTTTCTCAAATTCATCAACTTTTTGACATCCCTTTTTCATTAGGGACTTTTGCATACCCCAAAATTTCTCAAAATTGCAAAAATCTTTTGTCAACTTCTACACTAGGTCTTTTGACTTTTCTATAGTATTAGGTTAATGCGAGCACTCAAACTTTGAAATAGTGTTTAAATGCATTAGAAACTTTTCATTGTCTTTCCACCAATTTTGCCTCCATCTCAATGAGGATAGATTCTCTTCCTCTAATTGTCTCTACTTGTTTTGCAAGTTTGAACAAAGCTAAATGGCCTCATTTTCCAATTCTTCTTTCTTAGATTGTAAAGTATATCTTCTTAAAGCTATTGACTATTTGGAGATCTTTGTTTCTTCCAATAGTTCCTTCATGACCACAACTTGGCTTGGATAAAAAACACTAATTTTTGAGGCCCTTCCAACATTATGCAATCTTCATTATCACTAAGTTCCAAGCCCCTTTTAGATTGACTCATTTGCTTTGAATCTAAAGTGGTGTTTCAATTCCCTTTAAAAAAAAGGGAGGGTCTTTCTAATCTTTTCATTTGCTCTTGTGTGGTGTTGTACGCATATTGTGCCTAATTAATTGAAAACATGTTGCATTTAGCTAACCAACTGTGTAGGAAAATGGCCCTTGGTGGGAATCTGCATACACATTGTTATACAACTTCAAAAGCTTGTCACATTCATGTTCATTCAAATGTTCATTCACTCACATTTTCTAGCCATTTTATTATCTTTTGCCAAACACAAAAGCCAAATCTTTAGATGTGGGGAAAGAATTTAGGTTTTTATAACAAGGGTCTAGACCTTCAACATGAAGGTGAATTTTTTATGCAAAATTAGTGATTGCCCACTCAAAATGACGTAAAATATGACTCAATTTCATAAGTTTTTCTTATTCTAATTTCTTGGTCACGTGTTTTTCTTTCAGATTTTCACATTTGACAATAAGAAGTTCGTTTTTCATAGAGTTTAGGGCCTTAAATGCCATCCTTACAAGCAAAAAGTTCAGCAACCAAAACCAACATTTAAAATATAGAAAAGTTCATAAGCTAAATGTAACAACAATGTGTGTTGCACTACTTTGTGACTACTCACCACTCTGCACAACAAATGTAGACATGCAAAGTACTAAAGTTCAACCCTAAAGAAACAAAAATTCAATGGGAAGTTTGAAGCTTGATGCTTTCACACATAATGTTTTACAAAGGGGAAGAAAATTCAAAAGGTAGTAATGAAAATTTGAAAGATCTAAACAATGTCCTACTTCAATGCAGTTTTAACCTAACAAAAATTACCTATGAAAAAACTTCAATGTAGTAGTTCCAAGGGAAGGAAGCTCAGGAAGGAAGCAGGTGACCAATGTCAATGATAAAGGCAAAGATAGTGGAATGTTAAACCCATGTACTCCTTGAACCTTCAACAACTACCTATATTAGACCTAGATTGAGACATAGATCCTATTATGGTGAGAAACCCAATTTGAATTTGTCAAATGCTAAAGTTACTTATATTTCACTTGTTGGGAAAAATGCAAGGATCAAAAAATGTTTATTTTATTGTGCTTGGACCTTCCGCATCCATGTTACACCCATTAGGTCCCAAGCACTGCATCAATGGGAATGCAATTTAGTAGGAATTTTCCATTGAACATCCACTACAATGGAAATTGACAATCGAATCCACCCAAGATGTTGTTCCATACTAGTCTTTCCACTCAATGCCCAGTTGGGTGGTCATTTTGAATGGAACAAGACATAATTTTTGGTAGTGTATGAATTTTTGAAAAAATCCCCAATTTTTTTTTCTTCATTTGATGTGGTGATGTGTTTGGTTAGTAGCCCATGTTTGATTACTATATGAATGAAACAATTTCACATCTAAATTATGGATGAAATGGAATTTTTATGAATGGAAAAAATATTAAAAATGGTTTGAAAACGTTGAAATTCAAAACAAAATTTTAATTAAAATCTCTACTTGGCATGTTTGGATTAGTGTTGAACCTTGAAACATTTAATAACAGTTAATTGAAACAAATTCAAGTTATAAAAATTGAATTGTTCAACATTGGTTTGAATTGGTCATATTTTGGGGAGAAGCATTATGTGATGAACTACTTATTTATGGAAAATGTTAATATACAAACCTTCAAACATGGAAGTATTGATTTATAAAAACTTTATGATTTTGGCAATGTTTGTATGGCCATATTGCAAGATATCCAAGCAAGCAAGATATAATTAAATTACAATATGAAAGGTGCATTATTAAAATTGTGTAAATTTAAGCTTTTTTTTCATTACATGCTATTGTGATCAGAACAATTTAATAATGGAAAGCCATTGAAATGGAATTGTTACACTAAGATGGGTTACTAGGTGTAAAAAATATAAATAAATAATATGTGGCCTAGGAGTAAGACAAGTAAACATGGAAATAATAATTCAATTCATTTTCTTTATTTTTAGAATATTTGACTGTGGACATAAACCTTTTTTTTAGTTTCATGTTGATACTTCGTGTTAAGCCTTGGGATAAGTTTATTGTGTAACAAACCTATGTTGCAAATACATTTATGTGTCATTTTAAGTATGAAAATGTTCACAAGAGCAAACGTATGTGTTTTCAATAAGCAATCGTCATAAAACAAAGTCCTTAAACATGTGTGTGATGAACTTCTCAATGGGTGTAACCCACTTGAAGACTGAGTTGTAAATGTGTGAATGATCCTAGGTAAAAAATATGTAAGTTTCATCTCTTATATTCATTGAATGGTGTATATGGTGTGAACATGTTGTGTGCGATTTTAATTGTGCAACTTACTTATGTGATAGTAAGGACTTAATTCAAAAGCAAACCTCATAGCTCAGACTCTTCCTAGACTATAGAACCATAATGAGCACTTTTCCATTGCGGGGTTGCATTTAGACATGAAATAAGCAGGCAATTAGTGCAAGGAAGGTTAGGAACGTTTTTCATATGCAAGGAACATTCTAGAGTACTTTTAAAAGAACACATATTCTCATCAAATTTTCTTGACAGATTGTTTTCTAATGATTCACAATTTGACTTACATTGCACAGAGCTCACCAGTTGGTCAATGATTGACCTCTAAGATGTGAGGTGATTGTGAGCCCAACTAGATGCAACAAATGTAATGAAAAGTTAATTCTTGGGGGCAGAATCTTTGATGAGAGATGATGGAAACTGATGGAAACAGGCCCTTTAGTTCTAGAGATCTTCATTTCTTTTACAGTGGTGGCCTTGATTGACACATTCAAACCCTTCCTGGTTTTCAAATGGGTTTCGCCAAACCTTCACTGACATGCAGGCTCGCACTTACACAACTTCATCTGGCCTGCAGCCCCCACCAAATGGAACGGCATGGATAAATTCAGAGGCATGAGAAAACTGCAGTTTTGGTTTTATTTATTTATTTTAGCCAGTAGCAGTTCAACTAGAAAATAATTTTGACAGCTTTTTTGCACTCATCTATTATTCTAAACCTATTATTGTCATTTTAAGTTATATAGGAGCAGGCTCACATTCAACACTGGACATCAGTTGAACACTAGTGGACACATTACTGTACTCCCTGATCAGATTCCGCAACAAACTGTTGAATAATTTAATTAAATCTTAAATCTTAACTTCAGCACTTGGTTTTTTAATTCTGAAATTTTGGCAGGTAATGGTTATTGAAAATAATAATACAGTCTTGTTATGTTTATGGGATAGTCTAGTGTGTCTAGTCTTAAGTTCTTGAACTTTTAAGGTCCCAGTTCAAACCAGACAGTCAAAAACCTGCAAATTCTTAATTTTATAATAATTATAATCTTTTTGGAACAAGTAATAAACAATTTTTCAAAAATTTGGCAAAATGAGAAATAATTTGATTTATGCCTAAACCGTTCATGTACTACGGTAGTCAGCTGGATGCATGCAGAATGCAGTGACCAGTGCACCTAAGCTTTGGAAAATTGTAAATTTTTGGGACTTG
>Ga0209208_10010051_pt1 | contig 12358 bp, 6 predicted proteins | sample S1TSphfallax_3_FD_187694 | JGI IMG/M metagenome (GOLD analysis project Ga0209208, IMG submission 187694) | Host-associated microbial communities from peat moss isolated from Minnesota, USA - S1T2_Fd - Sphagnum fallax MG (SPAdes) (version 2) | ecosystem: Host-associated > Plants > Peat moss >...
AAAACAATTAAAAAAAAAAAACACACACACACACACACACACACACACACAAGATAATAAAATAATTCCGTGACTTACTAATCGTGATTTAACTATGTTGCACCTAACGTCTTACTACTTACTACTACTGCAACGTACAGATTCGTAGTACGTACCCTCATTACTGACCATGTACGGGTTTCGGGGGCAGGGGGAACATTCCGCTTACGTGGAACCGCAGACGGTCGGTAACTGATGACCGGTTAAACTTTCCCGGTTTGTTTCAGGCTTTTTTTTTCCCCCTTTTTTTTAACCTTACCATGTGTTCAGAAATAACTTACCATACTAATTACTAACTTACCTACTTACCTACCTAACCTGCCACCCATAGGGCCTGACCTGAGTTAGGTGTCTAGATACCTAATATATTTTCTTTTCTTTTCTTTTCTTTTCTTTTTTTCGTGTAATTTTGGCAATAATAATAACAATAATTTGTAATTTGAAATGTTATACTAAATAAGAATGAAGCAAGGAGTAGTTGTGATATTTGTCCTATTTTTGAAAGGGATATATAAGGTGCCTTTCTAAGTACACTAGGAAATTTCTTGAAATTATTTAGTGTTTATAAGTATTGGTAATTTGATGTTTGCATAGTATGGTGTAAACAAAGCATCTTCGTACTTTGAAGAAAACATATGTTGCAACACTTCTTCTTTTTTTAACGTGACTCTCCAAATATTTGGAGATGATCTTATGATGAAAATGTGCAATTAAAAATAGATTATATTTTAAATTCTCATTATGTTGTGAAATTATTACATGTATGAATAATCCAAATGTCAATTAGAATATATTTTCAACTTGTAATAGCTTGTAACAACATTGTAATTTAAGGAAAAAAATTAAGAAATTTTAATGGAAAATTTTCACATACAAAGAGATAATTGTCATGAAGATCAAATTAGATGATACATAGATAATTGATAATGCTGATGATCATTATTATTTTAATTTGTAAATTCTTTTCTCGTTGTAAAAATATAATTGGACCAAGTGTTATGTTTATCATTTTGCAAAAATAAAGTGAAAATTTAAAAGTAGTAATAAATTATAAATTGATAAAGCATTCTTCATTAAATAATTGGCTTTTCTTTTTTTATTATTCTAACCCTCAAAATAATCATATATTTTTTTAGAAGAATTCTAAATGATTGAAATTTTTGATGTTACTATTTTTGATATTCTACATATTTTTAAGTTTCAAAAAAATTGTTTCCATTGTATCATGCATTTACCTAATGGTGTTCTTCAATAGACACGAATCAGAACACTCTAAATCTAGATAGGATTTGAGAGAGATACAAAACTCTACCCCGTCCCCCACAAGCGCTATCTAGTGCATTGTACATGCCTAATTTTGGAGCACTACCTGATCCTCCATTTGTTTCAACAATTTGTGTCCCCGCCATCAAAAAACATTATACTTGTAACAAAATATTTTTAAATTATTAATGTTTTATTAACACCTCTTGGGAATTGAACCCAAAATCAAAACCTATGATTCTAGGGAGACCGCTAACAAATAATTCACCGCTAGTCTAAATTTCATCATCCAATCACAACAATGCTAGGTGTAAGATCACCATACCCAACTCTTTTCTTTCTAGGAGGCTTATTCATGTATGTAAGGTGCCCCTCCAAAAGACACAAAGAAATTTCACCTGAGTGCTTTACATTTTGGTTGCATGCATGAAGTAGCGTGTTAGGTGATGATTGGGTCCTTTGCCAAAAAAGGATTGAATTTTCAGTAACCATGATATTATTCAATTTACGATTGGTTTCTGATAGGAAAAACACTAGTCCCTTATCCTGACTCATTCATTCCGCTCCACATCAATCATCCATCATCCACTCTTCAAGTGATTTACACAGACCTCACGAGTGAGGTCTCTTCAGAGACATCTGATAAAATTGGAACGATACAGAGAAGATTAGCATGGCCCCTGCGCAAAGATGACACGCACCTCATGAGTGAGTGAGTTAACTAAGTGATCACTCCCCGGTAGGCCAACTTTCACTGAAAATGTGAGTACTATATGACACACTTGTGATGAGAGCTGCTGCTTGAATGCAAAGGCCTGAAGATTCCCCCACAAGTGATCAAACTCCAAGAAGAAGGACCCCCCATCCTGAATCCTGATTTCCCATGATTTTTTCCTTGAGTTTGTACTGAGAGCATTTTTTCACTAGAGTCAGATAAGGTTAACAACTACCGTAGTAGCCTAGGGTTCAGTTTCCACATTGACAAAACCATTTTTATTTTTTATTATTTTTCATGTTTTAAATTTTTTGAAATTATTGAATTTTTCATGATATCTAGAATGATATTGTGTCACATGAGTACATAGTGGAAATTATTCTGAGTGTGTTTGTTGCCTTTGATAATTATGATGATTTTCAACATGTCAACTTCATATTTTTCACAAAAAAATTCATTTCACTATTTTTGAGGATTATTTAATGACGAGGAATCTGACCTTAGGGTAAGGGTATCTATCTAATGGAGTGCCCCAGGACGACCCAAAAACAAAAATCCTCATGTTGAGTGTTTTGTGCACAAAATGCAGAAAATTAAGGATAGTAAGTATTGATGTTGTCAGCGTCCAGATGTCCTAATAATTAGGTTTAGGGTAAAGCTCCTGGGTGCACCGGGGAGGGAGAGGCATTCCCAAAAAGAAGCGGCCTAGGACAAGCTTGTAGTCGACTCTGGACCCACCCACAATTTGAGAATGTCCCTGACCCATAGACTTACTACCCACACAAGGTGAACCTTATCATAAGCCTAAACATACGAGCTCCTTACGCCCCAATATAAATATATAGGTGTGAGAAGAGGTCTTACAACCACTATTTAAGAGCCAGAGAGAGCTCTTACACCTATCTAGGTGTGGTAGGTATAAGGTCCTTCCCACTCCTTTATATCAGGCGTAAGGATCTTTTTGTCCATATAAATGCCTACCAAATAAACCATGAAATTCTCGAAGTGAGCTTTATGCGACTGGAAAACCTTCCTAAGTTCATGAAATATAATTCTGAAATACATTTTGGCCATCTCATGTTGGGCAGATGGGGAAAGCCAGGGCCATGTGGGGGGGGCAGCCTGGTGGTGACTCTTAAGGGTATGTCCAGGCCAATATGATAATGGCAGGGAAAGCCCCATTTTTTATTTCCAAAATTTTAGTCCAACTATAAGCCAAGGCAAGCACAGAAAGCCAGGGTTTTTTTTTGTCAATTTTTTTAATATCACAATTTTGGAGATTTCTTCCCATAAATTAGCAAAATTAGTCAAATTTACACTTTTATTTTAAAAAATCCAAGCTTTTCTTTAAATTTTTGGCTGAAAAAACATCAGAAATGAAAACACTTCACCAAGCTCACTGGGAATTTTGGAACATAGTGAGATGGCCAGGGTTTTCCCAAAAAAAACCCAAACAAAACAAACAAAAAAAAACCAAACAAAACAAAAATGAAGAAATCAAGTAGTTATCAAAAAAAGTTTATTTTCTGGTGTTCCCAGCTGCATTTGTGGCTATTGCACAGTGTGAAACCTTAAAGAACAGTAAAAATAAATATAATTCTGGGAGAAAGCACAAAACCAAAAGGGACAAGCAAGCAGGACACCAATAAGATGTGTCCTTGGATGATGTCCTTCAAGAAAAATCCAGTTGCAAACAAAATGTTTGTTTGCAATCCCAGGCTTCACTTTACTTACTTTCCACACGAAAGAAATTCGGCTCATGTGAATAAGTAAGACATGATGTGGAGAGACGCCACTGTCGTGCACTTGCAAGAGAGGAGCATTTCTACTCAATTTGGTGTCATACAAACTCACCAGTGCCAAGCCATCTCTCTTATTTACGGGTGATGTGAACCCATACTTGGGGAAGAGTGGTGAGTAGTGAGTACCACATCGAATATCAGTGTCTTCAATGGCGACACAGATGTACGCACGTGGCCTCAGACAAAGCATTTATGCCTAGAAGTCAGATCATCAACTCGACTACTACCTAGTTGGTTTCTTTAGAGCATGAAATTTTACAAAGCATGTTGCCTAAGTTTCTTCTCGTAGCATAGATATATATATATGGAAACACACATAACAGCTGTTGATCATACCTACTCAACTAATGATGCAACAACTCATAGTTTTTTCGCAACTGATTGTGCAGGACAAAGTTTATGCCTTTTGTTCTTCAATAGCTCGTGCGTATACTAAAGTCGCTTTTCTTTGCATGGTGCAACTAAAGCACCACTACTACTGTTTATCATGAGTGACTTGTGAATGTGCTTGATAATATGATCAATTTCCCTGGTGTTATCAAACAAAAATGTCGTGAGCTCATTCACACTAGTGGGGGGGGCCTTTTGCCACTAGCCTCAAGTAATATTAAACCTCGTGTGAAGTTGCCCCTCTCAATAATGTGGGATTAACTTCAAAGTTCTTGGAGAACATTGCTACATTGGATACGAATTTTCAGAAAACTTCTTCCCCCCCCCCTCCCCCCCAAACAAATCAATTGTGAAAAAATCTATAAAAAGAAACAACAAAAATTTAATTCTATGACAAACCTTTTTGAGTCTCTGAAATACACAACTTTCAAAAGAAATCAAAATTTTGGGAAAAAACATAAAAAAGAAGAAAGAAAACACTTTTTAAAAATTTTGTAATTAAAGTCCAAAGATGAAAATCACTCTAAAGTCAATAACTTTTGTTCTGCTGATCCAAAATTTGCAAAACAACAAACAAACAAACGTGCAGGCCACCTTGGTGAGGAGGATTTGGCAACGCAAAAAGCCCCCACAAGCGCTCCCCCCCTGGTTTGGTGGGTGCGAAGGAATGGTCACAAAACAAACAGAACACCTATCTAAATATAAAGTATAAACTACAAAACATGCACTTAGGTTCAAACCTATGTGCTATTCCAAACTGTAAACTTAGCTCCTGGCCAACAAGGGGGTCATAGCAAAGAGCTCAGGGCTCAAAGCTTAAACAAGCACCAAAGATTTGGCCACTTCGGGAAGTAGCGTGCTTCGTGGTGGTGGTGGTGGTGGTGGTTTGCTACAATTTTTTATAACTGCTTTCTGCATGACAACTGCACACAAAGAAGGGAAGTGATATAAAAGACATGCAGTTTGATCATACAACAGAGAGGGTGTCCAAAGAATAGGCTTATAAAAAGGCCACTCCCAGTGGTGGCCATGAATGCCAAGTTTGGGAGTGTGTGAGAAAATGCAACAAATAGCATAGGTGTATATATATCTAATCATTCTGGGTCTTACAGAATTTGGTAGTCTAGTAGGGGAAAAATCTGAAAACCTTTGTAGAAGTCTCCTCATTAATGAATGTTTGGTTCTCAACACAACCCATTTGGCAAATCAGAACTTCAGATCTGTTTGCTTTGCACCTAAATTTATAGCTCACACATCTTTGTGTGTGTGATAGCCTATTTACTATTTACAACCATTGCTTTAAAACAACTTAACACACAAACAATTTAGGAAGTAAATTTAGAGCTATTATGATGAATCCCTGCTAAACTTTATAAAAAGAAAGCACCCAAGTAAGGGAGAGGAAAAGAAACAAAGGGCAAGGACCAAAAGTCCAGGCAAGCAAACAGGCCAAAAGAGGCGAGCCACAAGGAGGAAAGGGAACCACTAAGCACCCAACTCTTCACCAGTAGCATGAAGCATATCAACTAAAGAGGGAAAGTAAACCCCATAAAACTCCAAGCCTAGAAGAGAACTCTCCCTATCATTATTATTTAGAGTTTATTCTAAGAGGTAGGAGGAGTCACTAATTACAGGACTTTGACAATAATACTGGCTCTGCCCATATATTCAAGCTGCATAGGGTAGGCTAGTTTGAGTTGTTGAGTTTAGGACAAAAGCCTCAAGTTTAGGGCATCATAAAAAGCCCATAGCCTTAGATTAGACATGACAGATCTCAGAGTTTTGTTAAGGCTTTTATTTCATTATTGGAAAAAATGCTAGGACCTGACAGTTAGTTAGATTTTGCTGTTTAGGGTTTTAGAAATGGAGTTGTACTTTGTGACAATCTGGGGAAATGTGTGCTTTCAGGTCTGTTGGTGTTGTTTATTTCTTGTTTTATGGGAGTACATCAACCAGCCACCAACCCTTGCTGATCATACACATTAACCCTCATCATAATGAAGGTTAGGTGCTATGTATGGTTTACACTCTCGGTTGCCTATAGATCTGGCAAACTACTGAACTGCATTACATAGTACTCCCCTAATATTGAAGGGTTAGTATTTGATTTTCTTTAAGTACTTGAGAAGAATCCTTTCCAATTTGGCATTGTTTACAAGATTGGCATTACAAAAGACAAAAATAGGTTCAATTGGTTAACCACAAGAAGTACTATGTAAGCTTCAAGACGATCAACTTTTTTGAGAGGCTCCGAAATGCAATATGCAAATTATAACCTTGTCACCTTGTTAGTTTTAATCCTGAGTCTGACTCCTGACAGTGAATGTTTCCATCCACTTTGTTTATATAAAAATCACAACGGCCTAACAACATAAACAAGGTCGCTAATGACCTAGGTTGCACTAAGAACATGTGATTTAAAATTGTTTTAGGAAAAAGGAAATGAGATTACTAAAACAGATGTTTGTTTTTGTGAGTAAAAGTTTCAATCACTTGTTAGAACATTACTAAGTAACACTTTCCAAAGAAAAAAAAATCCCTCATAACATGCCTTTAGAAATAGGAGATGAGATACTGAGGATGAATAGTATTCCCTTAGTTTGATGCTCATTTTGCAAATGGAAATAAATTACTTATGAAGATACACAAAATATCTAACATGTCCCTTGAGGACGTAAGGTAGCCCTTTAGTGTGATGATTATTTTGTGAATGGAAATGAATTACTTATGGAAAATAGAAAAATTATGTACCTTGAAAATGTAATGTAATTCCCTTAGTTTGATGCTCATTTTGCTTCTATTAATTAATTGGGGCAGGTGAACCCAAAGATTTTTTTACCACAAGGAGCCACTTTGATTGGCCCACCACCCAAAACAATTGAAACATTGGGCACTCCTCCAAATTGAAGTATAGAGGAGCTTCTCTTTGGCCAACCTTTGTAGGTTATGAAAGATCCACTTTGGGCAAAACATATGGGATAAAGTGTGGTGTTATTGGGAATATCTTGGGCAACACACTGGGAACTTGATGAACAAGTGAATAATGCCATTGAGAACATGGGGGGATCACCAAAATCCGAAAAAATTGAACCCAACACTCCAGGCTCCCTTTCAATCCCAAAGGGGAAAAAATGGCCCTCATGGGTGCACATTGAGCTGTCTCATTAGTTGCATGAAAATTCAATTCCCAAAATTGTTTGTCACCAATTTTGACATGGGGCAATACCCCTTCCTAAGTGCTTGGATACCTATTCTCCTCTCCTATTAATTAGATGAGGTACCTTCCAAGTTCCATTTTATTTTTTTGCAACAAGCCAATTTGATTGGCCCATCACTCAAAAAGAAAAATGAAACGATGGAGACTCCCCAAAATAGAAGGTTTTATTTTGAAGTATGTAGTTCCCCCCCCTTTGGCCCACGTATATAGGTAAATGGAGGACAACATTTGGCACAGCATATGGGATAAAAGTGAGGTGCTATGGAGAACATGCTGGGGAACACATTGGGAACCAGGGAAAAATGAAAATAATGTCTTCACCCTATCTTTGGGCCTGCTTTCACCCCCTAGGGCCTATCCCCTCTTTCAGTGGTATCCGCAAAGTAAGGAAAGTTTATTAAATCCGAGTATGAAATGTTGAAACTCAACATTTAATGCACAAGGTTCGAGACTAATTATAGTAGTTGTACAAGTAGGAGCAGTAAAGACAAGACAATACATGTAGCAGCAGGAGTGGAAGGCGCGCTGAGGAGAAAAGGAAACACAGGACGAAACTCAGTTTACCCACCAGAATTGAGTCCAGACTCCACATGCACTAGAGAGACTCTAGTGTGAGTGATTCCTTATAAAATATGTACTTAAAAAGGAGTTGACTTATTATGTTAGCACCTTCCATGCAGCTTGCAAGCCCAACTTTTTTTCTTTTTTGTTGGGGGTTTAAAAAATTTCAGCCTAGGAGAGACGCACTTCGGTGGCCACTGTGGATCGCATAGGCAGTTGGGAATAATAAGCCATGTGCCCTTCCTACATATTATTATGCTTGAGCCAAAATCCTTTTGAGAATCCACCCATGTACAGTCACTCACGTACGCTTGGAGTCTGGTCCTTCTTCTTCTTCTTCTTCCTGACTCTCTCTCTTTGGGATAAAAAGCATCCTCTTTCACTAAACATGATGCAGCATGATCCAACTTGTGTGTGTGTGTGTGTGTGTGTGGGTGGGGGGGGTGTGGTAGTATCTACATAGCATGATTGAGTTGGATGCTTGTGAACAATTCATACTTCTTTTGTAAACTAGAACTTTTAACTGCTCAGTAGTAAGGTACCCATGACCCATTCACTGTTTGTTTGTTTGTTTTGGGCATGTGGCAGTCTATTTTACACTCTATAACACGACTCAAAGATGGGAGAATCATTCATGTGATAGAAAGGAGGGGGATATTGCTATTTGCGTCTGCAAATTGTAATTTTGTATTTGTCTGTTGTTGTTGACAGTGTGCTTCTTCCAGGCTCTCCAACAAGCGACTTCAATTGTAAAAAGGAGATGGTGTGCATAAGTAAGTAAAAGTTTTCCACACATACAGAGACAAATGTTGACTAGTGTGGGGGCACAATGAAAAGCCAACTACCAGCAGAAGAGACAGTCACTCTCACACACAGTCAGCAAAGTTTGCGACACTACTAGTTCATGACTCTATCTAGTTCATGACTCTATCCTCCTCTTTTTTTAATGCAGGACTTGTCGTCACACTTACAACCTTCGAATCTTATTATTCCAGCACGAGAGGATCCATTTGACAGCTTCATTAATCACATCACACTCGGGACACTTTCATCAGCTTGTGATGAACTTTGGATATTGCAATTCGTGTTTTGGATGGGAATGGCCTCTTGATTGGTGTATATAGTGTATACTACATAATTGATCACATTCAGCAACAAGGTCATTTATAATGTCATTTCTTTTGGGAAGACGGAGAGATAGGGCAATTCAAAATATGAGAACATGTGTGGATGTAACTAGGTGGGGTAAGCAAGCTAGTGATTGAACATGTACACTTAGATGTCTCCCAGAAACACAATTAACTCCTTTATGCATGAAGTCCAAAGATGAAATGTAAATTTCCTTTGGATGCATTTGTGGCCTTTTAAAGTAGTCAATTCCCTCGAAAAATAAGGAAGATATGATCCCCCAAAGTAGGGAGGGCCCTTCACTTCAAAAATTCTAGATGAACTCTTAGAAGTGTATCCTTTTACATTGTGTCATTTATAAATGGGTAGTCTAAACATGATACATCAACATTACCTACCCCATCATCACCAAAATGGTTGAAGGCAAAAAAGAACATGGAGGCTTCGTTTAACATTCACATGTGAACCCATGGCTTTGATTTGAATCCCCCCAAAAAATAATAATAAATAAATAAATAAATAATTTTTAAAATCTTAATCTATAGGCAAGGGGATAATATGGTTCCATGAAACCATGAATGCACATCCCACCATTGGGATTTGGTTGCAATGGTTCTATTCTTACAAAACTCCCATTCCTTTTTGTGACAATGATCCTCTTCATGTTACTATTACCCTTGGTAGTGGTGTTCATATTCATAGTGATCATTTTCATGTGTTCTTGGTTGTGATTTTCTTGGTGTGCTCCAATTCATGATCATTTTGTGATTCTCTAATTCATTGAAAGCTCAACTATTGATGGTGTTTAGGTGCTTCTCACTTTCACCTTCTCTTTCTCCCCTTCAATATTGGTGTAAGTGAACTCCATTCATGTTTTAATTTGTGGCCTTCTTTGTGTTCTTGAAGTTCATATGGTCCTAACCAACTTCTTACTCCTTTGTTTTGTTGTAAGTGTTTGTAATTAACAACTTCTGGAATAGGTAATGTTAGTGGTCTTCCCTTTGAGAGTGTCTTCTTCATGTTCCAATTTGTGTTCCTTTTCATGTTCTTGGTTTTCATGGTATTGGTTGTGATATTCTTCATGTGTTCATGTTTCCAAAGATCTTTTTCATGTTCATGATCCATGTGATCTTATTTGTAATGATCATTTTTTTGGTTTTCGGTCATAATCCTCTTTGTGTGTTCATGTTTGTTATCCTCTTCATATTCCTTTGTTTTGGTTTGTGCTCCTTGTTATGTTCATGTGCATGCTTCTTTTGTAAATTTTTCCTTTCTTGTCCACTTAATTAATCATAAAAAGGATGTTGCAACCTTGCCATGTTGCATTTATTCTAATTGTAGTTTTTTTAACCTTTTTTTGAACTTTTGATCCAATTTTATAGTTCACACCTTTGTACCTTGATGGGTGAGATTACAAACATGCATGAACATTACAGTGCAAATGATCACCTACATCCCTAACAATAACTATAACCCAAGTTTATATGAATTTTATTCTTACATATTTATTAATGGATTTTTCAGTTATTATTTCGACCACAATTATTAATATAACATGTTTAGAACCAAGGATACTATTTAAAGTTGATGCACTAAGGGTGCTAACGAAACTTGAACCATTAGGATTGATGCTAAAAGTTGGTGCATCACAAGTGCTTTCAAACAATCCATGCATTATACATCATCAACTCCATGAACCAAAACCAAAGCCAACATTCTGTTCACTACAAAATATAAGAAAAAACAAAAAAATTGTATTTGAGTTTTGGAGGTTTTGGAATATGCATTATGCAACAACAAGCAATCAACAAATCACAAGAATGTGCTTATTTATGATCATCACCAACTTCAAAATGTTCAACAACTTTGCTCAAATTGAAATCAAAACAAAAATGTGAAATATTTTGCAAATGATACATACCTTGAAACTTTTATGCATCATTATCATTTCAAAATTTATGCTAATGCACAAATCAAAAGTCAACCTTAGACACTCAAGATTCAATGCACACCTTAAACATTCACAATTTACTTTGTAGAACTACTCACCACTATTTATGTTTATGAGTTGTTGTGCAAAACAAATACTTTGCAAATGACCCCAATTGTCCAACAAAGTTCTCTCAATACAAGAGAATGTGATTTTTCTCACACAAAAAGTTGCAACTTACAACATATGTGTGAGATAAACTTTGTGATTTCATTCATTACAATGTATAATATGTGATGTTTATTGTGACATATATTACATTAAAATGACAATTTGACATTAGTTAACAACACATGTTACACAATTTTCATCACAAAACAAGCTACTCTCACCTTGGTGAAATGAAATGCCAAGGTGAATCAAATAAAGGATCACCTAGGGCAAATCACCTAGCTTTCAAGCCAAAAGGCCATTTGCTAGGCAAATTCAGATGTGAAAAGGTCGGATTCACATGTGTTGGTGCAACACTTCTATTTATAAATCAATAAATAAGGCTAGTATCTGTATGGCCCATAGCATGAAAGAGTATGCCCTTTTAATGGGGTGGCTAAGCTTTATTGAGTCCCTCTTCTAGATACACATATACATACAACAACCTTGATGCTAATTTGGTGACCGTGTGCATCGAGTCAATACACTTGCACGAATACACTTGTCACACCATGGAGGGCAATAGCAATGTTTGTAACACAAGAGGTTTGCTATTGGTGAAAAGAGCGCCTCATGCGGCCATTGAGGCAAGGGTTATTCTTGAGAGTCCTAAGAGAGTATCAATTCATTTCATTCAAATTTCAATAATGTTTCTCCATAGTTTTTCAATGGTGGTAGTTATTAGTTTATGTTATTTGGCTTGCTCATAATTGCTAGCCAAAATAGAGATCTTTTTACACATTAGATTTATAAAGTGAAATTGGGCATTCTACGGTTTTTCAACTTCTTCATTTGACTTATGATAATCTTATAGTGTTGAACTTGATTTCTTCCAATTTGGAAATTGGGGCATTTTAAGGGTTGTTTAAAAAGCTGCACCTGCAAAATGGATTTATGACGTTTATTATGTGCTACTACAATCCTTATGAACAAACTTATGTTTCAGTGTTGCTTCTACAACAAAAGAAATCTAGCATTTCTTTTGACAAAAAAAAAACAAAGACCAATATAGCTTTTAAATTGCAAAACTTGTATTTGAACTCTCTTGGAACTCATCGTGAAGATCTGGTGATTTGGAAATTATTTTTCTCAAAATTTGGCAA
>Ga0209208_10010052_pt1 | contig 12357 bp, 11 predicted proteins | sample S1TSphfallax_3_FD_187694 | JGI IMG/M metagenome (GOLD analysis project Ga0209208, IMG submission 187694) | Host-associated microbial communities from peat moss isolated from Minnesota, USA - S1T2_Fd - Sphagnum fallax MG (SPAdes) (version 2) | ecosystem: Host-associated > Plants > Peat moss >...
CTTACCTTTGTGTGATAACTCCAACCTAATTTTCCCAATCTCTTTGAAGAAAATATAAAATGAGATTGTATTGTTTCACATATGTCTAAACCCAAAAAATTTCCCCCCAATTTAATATAAAATATTTCTGATAATTAATGTATTATCAAGAAATTTTGTCATATAATTAAATAATTAATAGACCATTATTTCAGATAATTTAGATGATTAATTATCAAGAATTAATCATTTATTTATTTGAAATAATTAACTAATCATTTGGCTTAACTTTATTTACTTGGATAATAAAAAGTTGGATCTAAAAATCAGATTGATTAATTTGATATTTGATTGATTAACTTAAATATATTTTTGTTTTAATAAGTTATTGAAATCACTATTTAAGATAATTATTCCATGTTATAGATTATAAGTTCAGATTTTTCATGAAAAATTCCTACACCAAGATAAGCTTGATCACAATTGTCATTATATTATTTGTTCCACAAACAATACAACCTCTTTTCAAATTCATGAAACAAAGTAAGAATCATGGAACTCCTAATCAACAACCCTAACCTCTATACACACCTTTGTGTGCATATTAATTTGAAATTAACTAATTATTTTGGAGTGACCCAAAATGTAGGTATTACATTTAGGGAAGGATCTTCATTTAAAGAAGGCTTAAACCCCACATGCGTATTTTTTATGTGACCTAAAATGCAGGTATTGCATTTAGGGTAGGATCTTCGTATAAAAAAGCTTAAACCCCACATGCGTACTTTCGAAATGGCCCAAAATGCAGGTATTGCATTTAGGGTAAGGTTATTTTAAAGTGACTTTGAGTTTGCATATTGTGTTTAGGGCTAGGTCTTCACTTAAGGGTATCCAAACCATTTAGATGGGTTTTTTTTAAAACATGTGGGTATTTCATTTAGGCTTGTTTTTCATTTAAACTTGCAATACCCGAACTTATACTTACCTCTAACAACTGGAATGTTGGGGTTTCATTACAATACCTACATCCGTACTTACCTTTACCAACTGGAATTTTGGGGCATAATTGCAATACTTGCACTTGTACTTACTTTTACCAACTCGGATTTTGGGGCCTAGTTACAATACCTACATCTAACACTAATATTATCATTATCCTTGTGTTTTTGCATTTCACACTTTTTGTGCTTATTACTTGGAAACAATAATAACCTTTGTGCCATATTAGACTTCATGTGTGTGTTGAATACTCATGTTCAAAGAATTTGGGGTATGATTTCCTCCATAAAAAATTAATTTTAAAAGAAAATTCTTAGTGCTAATGGCAACAATCTTGATTAGTAATTGAAACATTTATTCATGACATCGTTTAGTACGTACATTTGTGTGATTGAGCATTGTTTCATGCCAATCTTTGAGCCGTTTGACACTATTTCCCAATCCATCTACACAGCGTAACACCAATCCTGGGTGTGAAATTGCATTTGCCTTTGTGAGGCATATGTTACGAATATTACATGCCAATACTTTCATGTGTGAGGTGGCATGTTCACAAAATGTCACATCACCTTCTTTACATTCATTTGTGATCTCTTGCATTGTAGTGACAAATTGTGCAAGAACCCTTTCCATTGAGGTTGATGAATTTATTGTCTCATTAGACCCTACAATGGCACCCATAGGGAGATCATTTTGCTCCATGTTCATGAGCCCATCATCACCTTCAAGATTATCATCTTCGTCATCATCATTGGACTCCATATCATCTAGAATATGTTGCGGGTCTACAAACATGTGACCCAACCCTCCACGATGTGATCCATACCATGTTCCATAGTAATGAATGATATCCTCTTGAGAAATGTTTGTGCATGTGAGAATGACCTTAATTTGGTGTTTACACATGTTCCCTCGCAATGCCCATTCGCATGTGCAACAAAACATTTCAGTGAATGGGAATTTCACCGTGTAAATAACATTGGGAAGGCATTGGCTCCGTACGGCCCAAGCTCCATCACTTTCAAGGGTTGGTTAGTACACATGGCTAAGTGGAATAAGGGCTGCCTTTTCCACACTTCGTGTAATAATGGCCTCCATAACCTTGTTTTTTATGAAACCCCTCTTTTTCATTTCCAATGTGTGCATGTAGTGGCATGCAATGGTTGTTGTTAATCGCCACACCAACCAATTAATCCTACACCCTCTAAGGCCTTTTGTGTCAAGAGTAAGCCAACGTTTCAACGCACCATGATATGATTCAATGTTCGCTTGAGTGTCTTGGTTGGAATGGGGCACTCTTCGAACACCCACCATCCCTAATTCTACAAACATAAACACAATACATAAGGATGAATAACATTATACAAAATAATTTTGAATGCTAAACCATGATAAATATTATCACTTACCAAATTGATGGTAATAAGTCTAGAAATAGTTTGTCCACACATCACTAGGCCTATGTTTATGAAGGCTTTCTCTCACAGCAACCCTCCCACGTTTTTTGAAGTCATCAATTGTTTCTCCATGATTGATGGACATATACATCACATCATGAAGGTCTTGGAGGATTCCACCCCGCACTTCCACATCTTTGATTTTTTCAGTACCACGTAGGCGCCATGCTTTGAGAACATGCCAACAACAAAGGTAGATGGGAACCTTGTCCATACCCCATACGACCCTAATAAGGACACATATGCAATAAAATCTCCATGAGTGGATGGGGGGTTAGTACAACATAAAGTGCATTTGAAATAATCGAGAATTTTATGAAAGATATTAAAAAACATTTAAGGAAATAAACACAAAGTCGATACTAGGTATAGAATTAACCGTAATGCCTTCAATTCTTGAGGTGCATCATCAACGAGAAAACATGATGGTTTCCAATGTGGCATGTCTGATAACATCTTCTCTTTTAATGGTTTCAACCATTCAATCAAATCTTGAACTATTTGCCTACTTGTAATGATCTAGGCTAAAGGGACATTCGTGTGATGATCATCAAACCCCATCAAGGTGAATAGATGGAATTTCATGTCATTTGTGCCAAATGTGGCATCCATAGAAATGGCACCATTGTGACCATATGATAGCATGGACTCACATTGAGTTGCTGTTTGAATACCTATAGTGAATGGGACCTGAGTTCCGTTGATTTCACCAACATCTTGGAAAAATAACACATCTTCCGGATGTTGGGGAGCCCAAGACTAAATTGCACAGTTAGTGTGTAAACCCCAACTGCCTTTCTTATGTTTCTGATCCAAATATGCAATGTCTTGGAGCCGAATGAAATCATCTCGTGTCATGCTTTGACCCGCATTCACACATTCCCACCAAATTGCTTTATGCTTGTCATATATTTGTTTGGTCGTATAACGTAAGCTTAGTTGGGCCCATATGTGGTCTTTCAATGCTTGTGACATGCGTGGAGCATAACGAGACATACGAGAAATGGACTCTAGGTCATGCTCACCATCTGCGAATGACCCATCAATTCCTATATGGGCCTTATGATAAATTGTGATCTCAGCCACATCAGGTCTTTGGTATATGAATTAAAGAAATTAAAAAGGTTAATGCCATAAATGTTTACCATGTATGCCTGAGGTGGTTTTTGATAGTTGGTTGCTTGACATCTGTTTGGCTTGGAAAGTTTTTGTAAACATTCCATTCCACAGGGGTGCTGGTATCCCCTCGTTCACCTTCCAAGAATTCCGAGATGCGAGCATATGGAACATAAGCAAATTGAATGGTCACTTTATTTTGCCCTCCATGGCGTATCCTAGACGTCCACACCAAGTCTTTGTTTGAGAAAGGGGAATTGGTGGGGTTTTGGACATGAATGGAATGGGACTTTGGAACCCTTCCCATGATTGAAGGAAGTAGGACAAATTCCTGCGTCAAAAGAATTTATAATTCTCTAAACATTCATCATTGAACAAAAACCCAAAATGCAATACATACATGGCTCCTTTAAAATCAATTTTGTGACTTGGAATTCCCATTACAACACCCATATCATGATATAAAATACCTATTATTCCAATGTACATAACATACAATACTTGCATTATGAACCCATATACTAAAACAAACTTTGGCAATACCCACATTGAACTATTAAACCTCCCATCATTGAAAATGTTCACATATGCAATACTCGTATTGTACCTTAAACCCATAATGTCTGAAAACACCATGTAGCAATACCCACATAATGATAATTAATGCACACTGTTTGAGAGGTGCAAAATGCAATACCTACCTTAAGCCATAAAACCCACAGTGGTTGTGGGTAGTCAATGCATTATTCGCATATGGGTATGAAAAAATAAACTACAAAGAAATATTGAACATGAAATATCCATGTAAAAGTATAAAACCTTTATCTATGCTTGTATACTTAATGAAACTTGATGCCCTTTCTATATCCCATAACTAGGAAATGAAAAGAGGTTGAATTGTGAAAATATAAACAAAAAAACAAAAGAAGTAACAAGAGACAAATGCATACCTTTAAGAATAAAAGATGACAACGTTCCACCAAAGTTTATAGTCCCAATTGAGAACGCAACCCTAAAAAATCATAACTTGTACAAAAATGGGTTAGAAATTATTAAATTCTAGCAACTATGGAACATATGGAAACAAAGGAAATTCATAATTATGGTATAGATCTAAACAAGTGAAAAGATAAAAAATCAATACAATGAGCAAAATTTAAAATATAAACCTTAAGTTCTGAAATATATGAACCAAATTCTTATACACTAAATAATAAAGTATAACCTTAAAAATCCAAATGATATTTTGCCATAAGCCTTATTACAACCCTAATATACAAACCCTAACAAAAAAAAATCTTAGTGATATATGCCTAAATTCAAAAAACTATACAAACTATACAAATTATATAATGCAAAATATGTTAATCTTTGAAAACAATCAAATAAATTTCATACAAAACCAAAAGAGAAGATATGTCTTTTACCTTTGTGTGATCTCTCCAACTTAATTTTTTTCCACTCTTTTTTAAGAAGATATAGAATGCAATTGTATTACTTCAAATGTGTGTAAACCCTAAAAATTTCCCCCCAAATTTAGCCTACTTTAAATTAATTACTATACATTTGTGAAAAACTTATTAATTAATTTATGTGTCTCAACCCTAAACCTAAACCATAAACCAATAGTACATATTCATAATAATTACATGAAAATATGTATTGTAATGTTCATTCAATAATAAATTAGGTAAACAAATTTTAGTAAACTATGCATTAATTAAACCAAAATGGATGCAATTATGGCATTGTTTCCACTCTAAATTATTTGTAATACTTACATATGGGCGAATCTTAATAAATTGATAGGTAGGATTGAGGGGGGGGTGGGGGTGGAAAAAATTAATTAGGTAGTTAATTAGGTATTTGGCTATGTAAAAAGCATAAATAGATAGGTAGTTAGGTAGATAGGCAAATTAGTACATAAGAAACAATAAACCTTATCAAGGTGACTAGGTTCCTAAAATACTTATGCCAATAGGGTGGTTGTGTATGTAAGGTAAGTAGGTCAATAGGGTAGGTAGTTAGTATAGTGGATAAGTTAGTAGGGTATATAATTAATAGGTAACTAGGTTAGTAGGTTAAGTAGTTAGTATAGTGGTTAAGTTAGTAGGGTATGTAATTAATAGGGTAGCTAGGTTAGTAGGGTAGGTGGTTAGTACAGTAGCTAGGTCAATAGGATAACTAGTTATTAGGGTAGCTGTGTCAGTAGGGGATAATAACTAAGGTACCAAGGTTGTTGCAATACCTATGAGGGTAAAAAAGTGAGCAAGGTAGCTATGTGTGAGGTCAGGTCCAGGGAAAAACGGCCAAGAACCAAAAAAAAAAGGTACAGTGGTCAGCAGCAAAAAGAAATGGACTGAGATGAACCCCATCCGGCGCCGAATGAAAAAATGCAACCCATCCAGTGGACAGAACGGCCAACTGGTGCATTGGTGGCTGCTGGTTCACTCTGGCCAGACCCAGCAAGTCTACATAGACTTGAGACCAGCCAAGAACTAGACCCAATAATTCTACATGGACCCAAACTCAGCAAGTGGACCTAGACCCAAACCTCGCCATGAACCGGACCTGATGAGTCTGATGAGTTTTTTACAAGGTCTTATGAACTCTTAGGTTTAAGTATGTGCTAAGGTCATAAATTTGGATTGGGTTTAGGGTTTTAAAGTTCTATGGTCTTACGATCCTATGTCCTAGCTTCAAGCTTTAAGAGGCATCCCTAATTGTAGCATTAAAGTGACCTTTACACAAACATTTTTGTGATGCTTTCTAAGTTGTTCCCTATGTTGAATAGAGGTCCAAATAGGCCCATGTGGGTGGAGATTGTTGTTGGGTAACTATTGTTTATGTTGTTCTTTATTGTTTCTCTTGGGAACATGTTGTGCAACACTTTGGGAACTTATTATGAAATTAAGGGAATTGATGGGAACACTATGGGTTTCTTTTTGGGAATTCGGTGGGAACACCAAAATCCCAAAAAATGTAAACTGCTTAAAATTCAACTTTGAAATCATCCTCATGATTAAAGCAGAACCAGTCCCCACTTAGACTTGAAACAAGATGTTCTTATATCAGTTGGACTTGTTAGACCCAAAACCGTTGGCAAAAAAATTTGATCTGACCTCAAAACCAACGACTTTTAATTTTTGAAAATATTCCCTAGACCCAGAACCAAAGGGTCTTCAATTTGAAAAACAAAACCCTCAACCGCAACCCAACAAGTCTTGCAAAAACCAAGAAGCGGTCCACAATGGAATGTACAGCTTGAATTGTGTTTCCACATCCACCACCATACCTCATTCATCCAACTTGGGTGTTATTATCTACCATCCAGAACTGGATCAAATTAACTTCAAGAGGCACCTTATAAATTGTAAAATGGCTTTGTCCACATTCATAAGCATGTTGTTTGGCTACTACACATGTGGCCAAACCCATTTTAGAAAAATTTGAGGTTTTCACAATTTCAACCATTTGGGCCTCTTGATAAAAACTTTAAGGTCACAGCTCAGGCATCCCCATTGTAAGATTGTTTGGTTGGTGTGGAGACTAGAGACATGGCTGAAAAAAACCTCCATGAAATCATCCAAAAGTTTGCCTTTACATCACCATTGGATAACATTCACTTGAAAGAGTAGAAGTCAAGCAGATTTTTTTATAAAAAAAAATTTACATTAAGCTATTTCAAAACATCCTTAATTTCTAAACTTACAACTAAGAGCCCTAGTGGACTGAATTCATGGAAATTATTATTAGTGTTGGTGCCAATTGGGCCAGCACATTTTGTCAAAAAGTATGCAAGCAAGTCCCACATAATGCCTATAATATTATTAATTAATATAACACACATGATGGGCCCTCATACTACCACTTTTTGGACCATATCATTGTTACAATTTAGTATTTGGAATTGTGGAATCTACATTCTCACATGACCTTTTTCATGGTGTATGAATTTCCACACATCAAACACTTGCTTCTGCTCATAGATTGGCTTTAGTGAGAGTCAAACACATGGCTTGCAGCGGGAATATAATGGCGTGTACATTACTTTGGATCATAATAGGTCAATGCCCAAAGGATCAATACTAAATATGAAAGTAAAATTATGTCATTGAACAATGTATAGAAATTTGGTGATTTTTCTTAAATTTTGGTTGAAATTCTGGCTATTGAAAATCTCCAAAAAAATTTGACTTTAGCACTTCGAATTTTTAATATAGCTTTTTGGCTATGTGTATGAAGCATAAAAAAGGCTGCACCCAACCCTCCCCAAGGTTTGACCTTTAGGTAACCGAAGAGGTTTTTCATGACCCTAATACTGTTAGTTTGATTATTGTCCGTGGTACCAAGCATGGTGTGAAGAGGTCAGTTGACAAATACTTTGATGACTTTGTGTGTTTTTATGTGTGTGACTTTGTAATTTCCTTACTGTGGGGGGTGTTGATCTGGTGCTGCAAGATGCTAACCATGATTCTCAAGTCTCAATTGTAAACCTTTAGGTGTATGAAAGAAGAAGCTAGGGTGAACTAGCACCCACATTGGGGTCTTGACCTTCTTGAATGAGGCCTCTTAATAGAGGTGCCAACATGGCATGGAACATGAAGGGCTTTGGAGGCCCTTCTTTTTTGATTTTACATTCGTTTTACAGATACAGAGTGTTGGTGGTGTTGCAACAAACACAGGCAATCTCTATTTCAAAACATGTTGTTACTATATAGGTGAGGGTTCTTTTAGCGTTTTTTCAGATGTTCCTACTTCACATACGGGAAAACGAAAAAAAAACTATCGTTCGATTCATCTGCACAACTAATTACTACAAGTAACAATACTGGGTGACCATACAATTGTGGCCTAAAACGTGTCTCCCCTTTGCACTTGGAAACCCTAGGCATTTTAAGGGTTAATTGGTTTTACTTTACATTAGAAAAGGTATAGAATGGATAAGTCTACAACCATTTGTGACCCAAAACAGGTTCGGTATCTCAGAACCCATGCTTGGTTGTTACAACAAGATTTGCATTCAAGTGAGCATTTTATATTTTTAATCCCATAAATGTCATCACTGGTTTGCAGTCCCCAAAGTGGTTAAAATAAAAGGATCAGAAATGGTGTCTAATGACCTTGAGCCTCCTCCGTCGCCCTTCAAAGCTCAGTCTGGAACTAGCCCAATGATGAAAGATTCTCCATAGAACAGCCTAAACCCTAAACCCTAATATATTTTTCACACAAGCAAGACCCATCAGAAAATCTTTTAGGTTCTGACCAAGAACCTAATAGTTTTTTGCCTCAAGACCCCAAGTTTCTGACCATTAAGAGAAATAATACTTCTTTGCCCCATATAGGATTCTTCCACACAGTGCAACTGGGATTACCTAGTTTCCACTTAGTATTAAACATAGTATTTGCACAAAAGTGGTCCATTAATTTTTGCTTGTTAGTTCCTTGCATTGCCACCTTAGGAACAATATAATGCAAAGGTTTAAAGCTGTTGGGTTATGGATTGAGTTCTTGGGTTGTACAAGGTCTGTGTTAATATGTTTAGTTAAATGAGTGAATTTCAATGACACCATTCATCATGTTTCATATAAATTTTATGAGTTGCAATCTTTCATGAAGAAATGCTTTGATCATTACTAAGCTACATGTTCACCAACTAATAATCATATTAATATCATCCTTACAATAAAAATAGAAGTTCATGCACTAGCATAATAAACAATGAAATATCTGAACAATTCATTTCTGAATGCACATGAGCATAAATTAAACCCTAAACGTTGTTTATGGAACATTTCAAGTATAGTTGGAACACTTCAAAGCACCAGTTCAGAAATGTGAAAGCAAGAAATAGAATATTCCACTTGTCTTTGCCTCTTGTTGTATACATGTTTCCTTGCATTTTGCATCATTTTCCTGTGGTGGTAATGATGACCAGTGCATAACCCCAACTTGGGTAACTCCCAAAAAAGTTTAGTTAACAGTAGTAGTGAGGAGCAGTTCATTTCAGAGAGAGAATGGTAGTCAGTAACCCTTTGTTGTACTCAGTTTGAGCTTCACAGAGACATTTCTCTACATCTTACAACATTCTCTTGTCTTTCAACTTACCAAAACCTTCAGACCTAGATATTCAATAGTGCATCAAGTTCCAGTTGATTTTGAAATTTGGAAAACATTACTTCATAGATCAAGCATATGCACTTTTCACATATTACAGGTTGGACTCGAGCTGAAAGCAAATAAATAGCAATATGTGTATATATAGACTGAACTAACAAAGCAGATAGTAAGTACCATTGAGATATTAAACTATTGCCCGGTGAGCCATTTGTGTACCTCCAAGCAGAATAAATACAAGTGCCTGCATCCACAAGCAGGGCAGTAAGAAGAAAGATTGTACACCTACAGGAAGGATACCAATGGCATCAAATTGTTTTTGAGAAATTGGAAATTGACCTACTGAACCCCTGGTTGCCACTGGAAGCTGAAAGAGCGGGTTAAAGAAAAGATGCACTTGAGCATAAAAGAATCTGGATAGTATACCGCAATTGCGCAAGATGCAAACCCGCTACGCTCCCTTGGGTCATAACTCAGGCAGAAGAAGATGAATGCTCCAACATACCATGGAATCGAGACAATGAAGAAGCCCAAGATGAACCTATTCATGAAGCAACAAGCAACAAAATCAGTTCAATAATATACACTCCCTCTGAAACCCTGGTACACTTGAGATCCAGAAATTTAAGCCAATCATGCAGCAAATCATGGACTGTCTTCAGACAGGCAACTTTGTAGATCCTGTTTCCAATTCATTTCACATCATTGCATCAATAATAATCATCAGTTGCCCAACTTCAGCAAGTGGTGAAATCAACAGCTCAGGGACGTTCTTGCTGAGCCATAGATAAAAAGTGACTCAAATGAGAGGCAAATTTTGATTTCTTACAGGAACCAGCCAAATCCAAGGCCACAGCATGGAAGTCGATGCATCTCATGATACTCTCCCCTTAAGGGGGTACCCTCTACTGGATAGCCTGAAAATCACATCCACCCATCCGTTGCCATTTTAGATAGCAGAGGCAAATCAGAACTACATCTAACCAAAAATTCAGCTCCTGAATCCCTCTCTTGTAAGGAGAATTATCACATAACCCATTATCTTGCACTGATTGAACAATTGAAACCCAAACAAAATATACAAAAAGGCACAATGGAATCTGACCAAACGAAGTTGGTTTCAAAGACAAGAATCTACAACATACAGACGATTGTTTCCTTAGAGTTAGCAGCATCCAGTGAGTTGCACCACATACGAAACTCAACATATTAAGTTCTTTGTGATGGTTTTCCAGCCCCTTAACTAAGAGTTATGTAGTTGTGCTTTATTGTGTGAGGAGCATAGAGCAATGTACATTTCTAGGGTTTGCCAAAACATTCAGAACCAATCATGAGCAAAGAAATGAACACAGCAGGACCAGCAAGAAGAAGGAGCAAAAACAAACCTGTGACAGATGGATATTGACCAGAATAATGAGGGCCTGAACTGGGAGGCACAGGTTGCGGTAGCCCAGGCTGAAAGGTGCCATAGTAACTCTCCTTTCTATAGTCTCCTTCCTCCAGCGAATCCGCCATCGTCCTGACACCCTATCCTCCCCCACCATGCAAGGTCAGTCAGTCAGTCAGTCGGTCAGTCCCCAACAAGTTTTCTCCTCCCCATAGATTCCGCCACCAAAACCCATCTCGGAAAACACAGCTCTAGGAATCAATAGCATGGGTGATCCCAGAAAATAACACACACTCCACAAAACAAACCCCTACACCAAAACTCCAAAACTCTTTGCTTGTTTATTAGGCCTACCCAACAGCGAGAAACCGGCACCAAGAGCTGGGAGGTGATCGATGATCTGTAGTGCGGTGCACTGACCTGGGAAACTGAGTTGTTGGCGCGAGTAAGGGAAGGAGCACCAAAGATGGGTCGTTCTTCCCCCCTTCCCCTCTGTACTTGCGTTGCAACGAGAGAGCGAGACACACACACACACACACTAAAGGCGGTTCCTTTCTGCCAGAGTAAACCAGCACCCACCAGCGCATCATGAACGGATGGATGGATGAATGGATGGATGATAATTGGTCAGGAAACAGTTTTCTGTTGTTTCCTGTCCCTTAGCTAACCATGGCAGTTAGCTCATTTGCTTTTCTTTCTCTTTTGTTCATTACCTGCAAAAATGTGGGTTGTTCTTTTGTAAAAAGCTAGGTAGGTAGTAAATTCAGCTCTGGCTTGTGTATAAACTATAAACCATTTACTTGCTTTGTAGCCATCTAGTTTTCTATCTATATCTACATATTGAACCTACTTCTTACAAAGTGAGTTACCCAAGTTGAAACTTGATTGATAATAGAATAAACCCCCTTTATAATCATGCCCTTGGGTGATCATTTGTTTTGTGACAATAATGAATTGTGATTTGAACATGTATAGTCACATTCCATATAAACCCTTGCAAGATTGTGAGTAAAGGCAAAAAAATTTTACATAACCACTTTTTTTATGCTAGAATAAAGGTGTCAATTGTTTAAATTTTTTACATGGGATATTCTAAATTCTACTATACTATGCATTATTAGATTTGAAGAAGGTTGTGAATTTCTGTTGCTTTAATGTGACAACTTACATTGAGTTTGAGCTCCTTAATTATTAGCTTGTGTATCTTGTCAATTAGATTTTTTTTATTAAATTTTTTTTAAAAAAACTTTTTGGACAAGTTTGCATATCTTTTGATTATCTACATTAGAAAGTTGTTGTTGT
>Ga0209208_10010053_pt1 | contig 12357 bp, 16 predicted proteins | sample S1TSphfallax_3_FD_187694 | JGI IMG/M metagenome (GOLD analysis project Ga0209208, IMG submission 187694) | Host-associated microbial communities from peat moss isolated from Minnesota, USA - S1T2_Fd - Sphagnum fallax MG (SPAdes) (version 2) | ecosystem: Host-associated > Plants > Peat moss >...
GGACCCAACCCGTGGGTGGAAAAATAATATGGGCATGTTCACATCCGTGGAATGGGATTAGGGATGGTGGTATTAATGGAAGAATTGTGGGGCACAAGAAGCTCCAGGGCTTGAAGTAGCGGCAGTTAGATTGGAGCCGAAAACGCCCGCAGTGAAGCAGAATTGCAGAAAGGGATTGTGTGGGGGCTTTCGAGCAGAACGGATGTGGGGTGGTGAGGGGCAAATAGCGCAACAGCCAAACAGACGAATTGGAGGTTGAAGTGTGGGTATGATTCCGCGCGCACACTTCGTGTATGCGTTCCCTTGCAGGCACCCTCAGTCTACATCATGACCAGTGCCGCCCTTATTCCAGGTCAGTGTTGGGAGTTTCAGGCCAGTGTTTCTCAATTTCTTTCACTCCACATTTTGATGATCTATTCTCTCTTTCTTTTACATTGGTTATTCAGCTCCACCCCTTTGTACTCATTGCTCTATTTGGCAGAGCAATCATGGCTTCCTTTCCTTTCTCAAGTGCTGTTTAAACCATCTCGATTTCAACTTGGAGGCTATCTTCCAAATTTGGATGGAGGATGCATTCATCTGCTGCAAGCCATGTTGGTTATTTGACCTTCTTTTCCATGGACACAGCAAGCTTTGCTCACCTCACCCCAGAGAATGTTGTTTTTTTTGCAGGGCACTTGGAGGCGGGGATTGGTGTCCGTCAGTTTATTCAGCCACTTATATCGAGGACAGAGTGTGCATCCACTGCCTCTGCATGGAAATGCTCCAGAGTTCTCAGTGGTTTTCTTGCAAGCACAGCTCACTCTTCTGATGGCGAGTGTCCATCATGGCAGAATTCAAGACAGTCTATTTTAACTGGCATCCATCCTGTATGCCCTAACTACCCATTTTTGTGCACCATGCTTGCCTACACCAAGTCTCACTCTTTCCCATTTGTAGTTCTGTGTTGCATTGTTTTTATAGGTTTTTTTGGGTTCTGCACCATCTTGGAGCAAAAGATTCTTTCCACATCTGCACCATCAGGTTGTACTGTAGCTCTTGGAAATGAGGATGACTCTCATGGTCAGCTCACTTAGGTTTTTGTCTATAACCTTCTACACACCTCTGTTGATTGTATCTTTGATGTGATTAGACCCTAAAGTAGACAGGAGGGGGAAGCTGCAGGTTGGTCATCATGGAGGAAGTGACTTGTGGGTGGACAGTATTAGAACATCAAGGAGAAGGTTCACACATGTAGGACATTGTGGAGCCTCTGAAGAGCAGCTAGCTCCATCTGAAAACATCACCCCTGTGACCTTATGGGAGGTAAGAATTTTCATGAATATGTGTGCGTTGTGCTCAGAAACTTGATTACGAGCATGTCAGATTCTAGACAAGCTTTTCTTTTGTAATGTGTTGCTCCTACTTCCCTATTTATTGCTGCATGGTTTTTTCCCCTTAATTCTGTACTGGTCTTGCTTTATACAGAGCTTGAAGCCAACAATCAACTACCTATCAGTAGCCCAGCTAAGCATGGTGAAGGATGCCTTGAAGGTATGTGGTACTTGTTTCTTTTCAAGCTGCCATTGGGATGCATTTGGTGTGTTCAGTGGTCATTTACAGCCTAATAGTTGGGTGGAAGAGATGAAGTAGTGAGCCTTAACAGATATAGTCAACCTTGTCTTGGAATACAGACTCTGTTGCTGTTGGGCATTTTCCAGTGATCCCTACTAGAGCTTTAAGTTCTTCTCTTCATTTCTTGTGAAATGTGGCATTTGTGTGAGGCTTGAAGACATTTGCAGATGTGGTTGGCTACTTCCTTTTGTGTAAATGGTTGTCAATATCTGTTTAACAACAAAAGATCTGTTGTGGATATCTACAGTTGGCATTTGAAGCTCATAATGGTCAGAAGCGCAAGAGTGGGGAACCATACATTATTCATCCTGTTGAAGTTGCACGCATTCTGGGAGAATATGTGAGGCTTTCCATCACAGTCTTAGTTTAGCAATGAGGGAGGAAGGAGTCTTGGCAATCCTTGACCACTTATTTCTGCTGATGAAGCCGGGCTGTGTGTTTGGGATAGTTCCTCAGAAGAGTTTCACCATGTTTCCTGCCAAAGCATTTTTTATATGTTTGAACACCATGGATAATCCCATGTTTCCTGCCAAAGTGTTTTTTATATGTTTGAACACAATGGATAATCCCTGAAACAGTTTGCACATTTGGGTTTGAAGGCTGAAAGAAAGTTGATTAATACTGAACATGTTGCTGTTATAGGTCCCTGAACATGCAAACAACTATTACTGTTGTTCAAATTGGTCCTCAGTTCTTTGTTTTGTTTTCTCTTATCTTTAGGGTTCAGTTTTGGCTTTACCTTGCTGAATTGTTGCTGTTATGTTATCAGATGTGAAATGTCTATAACCTTAATCATTGGGTCATCTCTCAATCTAGTGAGGTTGAGAAAGACTCAGTAGATATGAAGATACATGGTTGTCCTTAGATCACAAAATTCTTTTGTTCTGGTGGTAAGACATGCATACCTCTAGCTCAAAGTTGCAGATGACAACATCTGTGCAGGAAATGGATTGGGAGACAATTGTGGCTGGTCTTTTGCATGATACAGTGGAGGATACAGAGCATGTCACATTTGAGAAGATTGAGGACCAGTTTGGACCTGCTGTACGCCGCATTGTAGAAGGTGAAACTAAGGTAGGATGCTAACACTGTATGATGAATGTGCTAGCTTGTAATCTAGGTTGGGGTTTTAATGAGTTGCTACCTGGTTCACAGGTGTCAAAACTTGGCAAGATGAAATGCCAGGATGCAGATCTAGTAGCACGGGATGTCAAAGCAGATGACTTGAGACAAATGTTTCTTGCCATGACTGAAGAGGTATTTTCTGACTCTTCATTTTTATCTCTTCTTGCACAACCTTTATGGGAAGGACCACTTGATCCATGGCATTGGTACATCTTTTGTAGGATGTAGAGGAGTCCTTGGGGTTGATGCTAAGAATTATGCTTGCATGTCTCCTGGAAGGTGCGAGTGATCATAGTGAAGCTGGCAGACCGGCTGCATAATATGCGCACTCTAACACACATGTCTCCACACAAGCAGGTAAGCCTTGCATGCTGGTTTCCACTGTCTTGTACTCAAAGTTGCTATATTCATGCCTTGTTGCTGCTGGGCCAGACTTGAACCCAAGTTGCAAATACCCTTATCAGAACCCCAAAGGGTGCAAGTGTATGTGCCTCTTTTTCACTTCCTGACAATTTCAGAGCTAAAATATGCAGCGGTATATTGCAATGGAGACTTTGCAAGTTTTTGCACCCTTGGCAAGGCTTTTGGGAATGTACAGAATCAAGGTTTTCTTCCTATCCACTTCTTTAACACTTCCGTGGTTCTGTATGCAGTTGTTGCATACCTACTCCTTATTGTGTTACCTTCAAAATTTTGTTGTGGAGTTTTCTCTGCAACCTCATAGATGTGTTTGTGCTAGCCAATGTTGTGATGAAGTCTTCTTGTTGCTTCTGGAAATGCAAAAGAAACTCAGGACACAGATACTTATATAATGGTCTACCTGAAATTTGGGCAGATTGTCATATACTTATCTACACCCACTGTCCAGAGCTGATGAAGTCAGTGAGGAGTCATGGCAGCTTGTCACTGCTATTCATGATGAAGGTGATGGTCTGACACTTTGTGAGTGACTCTCATAAGGTTATGACCATACTCATCATCATGTTACCTTCAAACTGTTGTGGAGTCTTCTCCATAACCCTATACATATACATAGTTATTGGAGATGTAGTCAGGGCGTACTTTTGGAAGGTGTGCTGTTGGTTGAAGGTTGCAGAGCACTGAGCTAAGTGTTGGGATGGCTGGAACAGTCTGAACTGGAGGATCTATCATTTATGTTTGCACATCCAGAGGAGTATGTGGAAGTGAAACACCGTGTGCAGGTTCTTTGCAAAGAACAAGAGGAGGTTGTTTTGGAGGTAAATTCCTTTTTTGTGGGTCTTTCTAGATGATGGGTGTGATTAGCTCTCAAGTGTATTTCAAACTAATTTACCAATCTGGCATGCAGGCAAAAAAGGTTTTGCTGCAGACAATTCTTAAAGACCAATTCCTGAGTTATATGACTCTAGATGTCAAAGTGGTCATTGTCTGCAAGGAACTGTATAGGTATGTCATACTTATCTCTGTTGTTACTGGTTCACACATTGTCTGGTATTCAGTACATGTATGTTTTGAGATGGTGATTTGGCTGCAAAGGTGTTGTGGTGTCTGATTTGTTTCTTCTCATTGTGATAGAAAAGGATGTATGCATGAAAGTTTCTTGCTGGAAAGCTGAGCAGTGCAGTATGCACAGCATATTTCTTGACTTTATGCTTATTCTTGTGGACAGAATCTAAATTAGCAATGGATGTGCCTTTAACTGTGAGCTTTGAATTTGTTGAACCAGCATCTTCAAGAAAATGCAAGAAACAAAATGCAGCGCAGATGAGATCCGAGATATTGCTCAGGTATGTTGTAACCTTTTGCCTCCAGATTGATTTCTATGTCATAGCACTGTGCACACTGGAATTCTTCTAAATTGTCTTGGAACACAGGGGCTCTTCCTTGACCAGTTGAGCCTTTGAACATGCCTCAACCAGGTGTATGTGTTAGTGTATTGGTTCCAAAACATGTGAGGTATAACTGTAATTCAGTGATTTTCAGTGTTTCAAACTGAGTTTGAGGTGAAGTGATTAAACTTGGGTTCTGGTGTGCAGTTGCGGATTATTTTGAGATTAAAATCCCGTGCAATGGTGGGGCCACTCTGCAATGCTCAGCAGGTATCTCTTGGAACCATTTTCTTTGATGCTGGTGTTTATTTTCACCCCTGCCGATTCTGAGATTGTTATTTCTGGAAACTGCAGGTTTGTTACCATGTGCTTGGTCTGGTGCATGCTATGTGGCCTCCAGTTCCTCAGACGGTATATATAGCAACCACCTCTTTTTCATGCAGCAGTTCTGTTTTGTGCAGAGAATTTGTGCTGAATGAACATAATGGCTTGGGATCATTGGAGGTTCTCATGGCCTTGATGCCCACATCTGTTCATATGTCCCTGCAGATGAAGGACTATATTGCCACACCAAAGCCCAATGGCTATCAAAGTCTTCACACAACCTTGATCCCATTCGGTTCAAAAACATTTTTCCCTCTAGAAATTCAGGTACATCCAGACCAAGGCTTGAACAATTTCATTTTTATAAAGTTTCACAAAGGGAGATTGCAGCTGGTGGATACATTCTCAGCATGAGCTTGATGAAAGCGTACTTTGCAGATACGAACAGATGAAATGGATAAACTTGCGGAATGGGGAATTGCAGCTCACCACAGTGGGAAGTGGTCAATTGAGCAAGAGCGTGATGCGATAGGACCCTTTGGGCTCACAGGAGCCATTGGCACTGTAATTGGCAGTCTGGCAGGATACAAGCCACCTCAGTCTCGGGGTTGGAGCAACTGTTTGAATGATGCAGACATTGCCAGAAGGGTACGTGCTGCTGTTTCCAGCCTCCTACTGAAGTGTATCCAGTAATATTCTTCTTTATAATAGCCAAGGGACCAAGAGACAGTGGTATGGTTCTCATAACCTGAACCCCAAAACTTTTATTCTCCTTGATTTTGGTGGCATTTGTTTCTTTGTCTTAGTCAACATCAGCTCTTATTGAGGGTTGGTATCTTGCAGGTAAGCTGGCTCAATTCCATCCGCGAGTGGCAGGAAGAATTTGTTGGAAATATGACGTCTCGAGAATTTGTTGATACAATCACTGGTGATCTCTTGGGTAGCCGTGTCTTTGTCTTCACACCAAAAGGAGAGGTGAGTGCTGTTTCATCATATTTGCACAGGGTGTTTTTGTCACCTAGGTGGTTGTCAAAAGCCTCAATGTATCAGGCCCTGTTGTGCTCTAAGATGATGCTTATGTTCATTTGACTTCCTGATTGATCTGAAACTTGTGCACATGTGTTCTATTGCAGGTGAAGAATCTGCCAAAGGGGGCAACAGTCATTGACTATGCATACCAAATACACACAGATGTGGGAAATAAGATGGTGGCAGCTAAGGTAGGAATGTATAAGCAACCGGTTTCTTTCCATCTGTTCAGTAGACTCCAGATTTTTGATAAGAGTTGGAACACAGTCATGGGTTGTTAGCATTTGTAGTCCAGGAACTCATGCAGCACTGTCTTAGCAGGTGAATGGGAACCTGGTTTCACCAACACACATCCTTGCAAATGCAGAAGTTGTGGAGATATTGACTTATGATGTGAGGACCCCAACTTCTTGCATGGCTTTGTGTGATCTGGTGGCTGTACATACATGGGTTCTGAACATTTGTCCATTTGATTGTCTTATTCCAGCTTGACTTTTGAGAGCACAAAGTGGCAGGAGCATTGATGTAATTCAAGGTCTGCATACTTGAAGGATGCTTCTTAATCTTCACGTTCTTAGCTGCCAGCTCACTCTTTTAAATTCTTACTGTGCAGGGTGTTTCCAAAAAAAAAGTTTTCCAGCTGCACCGGCAGTGGTTGCAGTTTGCCAGAACACGAAGTGCTCGACATAAGCTCACTAAGGTGAGGATGCATATTAAGAAAATTTCTTGTGTCTGTGCAGTGTCCATGTCCTGAGTCTCAAAATGAGGAGATGTTGTGTTTATCTGTTGCAGTTTCTGAAAGAACAAGCAGCAATATCAGCTGCAGAGATAACAGCAGAAACAGTGAAGGACTTTGTTGCGGATGTGAACAATGAGGATGGGGAAGTTATGAGATCAAGCTCAGGTTTACTGGCATCATCCACAGATTCCAATGGCAAGCCTAAAAATCGAACCATCAATGAGCCATTTGCTCACAACTCCTATCTTTCAAAAGTGCTCAGTTTTGAGCCCAAAGATTCTGGTAATGGGGCTCTAAATGGCAAGCATAGCAAAGTGGAAGGCAATGGCTCTGCTCGAGGAGGTGCAACTTCCAGATTTCAGTTTATTCAGTATGAAGCCAAAGCAACTATTGAGGCATGGCAAACTGAGAGAATACTATTGTGGCATAGTGCACAAGGGGGCTCAGTTCAATGGTTCAGTGTCTGCTGCCACAACCGCACAAGTCAGTTCCTTCCTTAGCCCCATAGTATTATCCCTCCTGGTTTCAACAGAACTCTATTTGCTCTTCATACAGTAATCTTTGCTTCATGCTTCTCTGAATCGGTCTCTTGAACATGTGAGGTTTCAACATGTCCAGTTCATTACCAGGGCTTCAATTTGACATGGGATCATAGTCAAAGTCATTTGCCTTACTAGTGTGAATGCAATGTGGCTTTAAATTGGTGATGGTATTGAATGTCTGGGTGTTGATGGGCAGGTATCCTTGCAGATGTAACAGCAGTTCTTGGTGCCACTGGGGTTCAGATTTGTTCTTGTGTGGTAAGTCTGATACCCTCCTTCCTGCCCCTCCAACCACCTGTTCTTGGTGGTACAGAAATTCTAGAAGTTTATCAGCAGGAAGGACCTTCTGCTGCATGATAGCTTATTCTGACCTTGACCCTTATCTGAGGTGTGATAGGAGTGAAAAGAGGTCACTGTTGTCAACTGATTTCTTTTTTGTGGAAATTGCAGGCTGAAACTGACCGGGCAAGAGAACTTGGAATCATGCTTTTCCAGATTGAAGGTGGTACTGATAGTTTGGTAAGTGAGAGAGCTCTTTGTGTTGCTGCACAGACAAGCTGCTGAAGTTTTCTCAACTTTTTCTGCAGATCAATTTTTTTTGTCTTATGTTAGCTTGGTCTTCTAAAGGAAATGAACAAGACTTTGTCTTTGATTTCTTGCCATGGGTTGTTTATTCGGTTTTGATAGCGTAAAACTCACATTAATGGCTGTCTGTAAAAAACTGGTTGCAGGTCCAGGCATGTGCGAAGGTTGCTTTGATTGATGGTGTGTTGGACTGGTCCATTGGCTGTAGTTGGCAGAGCTCCCATACCTTCAGAAGGCGTTTGTAAATCTCTCAATAGTGTTTTAAAAAGTTCTTAAGAAAAAATCTTTGTAATTGGTAGAGCAAACAGAGTGTGCAGCCATTCAATAGCGATTTGCAACAGTTTCATGGACCAATATTCTAAAAGTTGAAAAACATTTCTGCTTACATGACACAAGCATGTGTAAAGTGGGTGTGTAAAAGTGGGGTGGGGGAGTGGAAGGAGGGAGAGAAGGGAGTTGGTGGTGCTTTTCTGATGCTCATGAGCAGCTGACCAACACCTGGCAACACACATTTCTCAACAAAGGATGATACCATACAACCTGAGTTGAATATAACTATACCATAGTTACAATCAACAAACTTTGAAATTTTGTTAGTAGACACACACCTGTCTAGCTGTTTTTTTGTTGCTGGAATGAGATGCTGGTTGTGTTATTTGTAAATGCAGGAAGGGTGCTTGCATCATCATGTCATGAGAGCCTTCTTACAGCAAGCTGAAAGAAGGTTTTGTTTTAATATTTTACCTTAATTCAAGATTTTGACCTGAAGGGCTGCACTTCCTTTCCATTGTTCAATCCTTTGAATTGTTGTGATTTTGGAAGGTAAGGTTACAGAAAGAAGATTTTCTTTGTTTTTATATTAGATCTAAGAGGTTTGCTGAGATTTTGACAGTAGAGCAGGTCCAACAGCAGCAGTACAGTGGCTTACAAACAATAATTTGAATGAGTTTAACTTTTATGCATCTTCAGCAGCAACAGTGAAATGGCCTGTGCAACAAATTTTGGATAAGATAAGTGCTGCAATGGTGGTGTGAAAATGAGTTTGCTCTAGTGAACTTGCATCGGGATGGTGGAGGAGGTTTCAAAATACTGGCAAAAAGAAAATGACTGCTTATGGTTTGCTGGTGCTAGAGATTGTTCAAACAATGGCCTCTATCGATTGGTCAATTGCAGGGATTGGCGAAGGTGTGACATACAAATGTTCCCTCGGTATATATTGTGTAATGTTTACTTGGTTGTGATATGTGTGATATATAATGCTTCCTCTGTGAATATTGTTTAACGTTTACTTGGTTGTGATGTGTGACAAATGATTGCTCCCTCAGTGTCTATTGTTTAATGGGTTTAGGGTTTAGGGTTTACTTGGTTGTGATACCAGGGAGGAGGGGCAAACATTAACACTAAATTTGGATGTGATAAATTATGCTGTTTTTCACCTCAAATTCAATGAATTGCTTGAGTTGTTGTAAATAAGTAGTGTGAAACTAAGTTTGGACTTGTAAATATGCACAAAAATTTGAATGCTCTTCAAAAAGGTCGAGAAATGTGATTGTCTTTGATTGGTCAGTCATAAGATTGGTCCCATGTGAGGCATTTCATTGATCCTTGATTCCTCACTGTAGATTTGTCCACGATTTGATGTTTATAGGTGAGGCTGCTAAAATAACTTTTGAGGCATTCAGTTGTTCCTTGATTCCTTACTCTAGATTTGTCCAAGATTTTATGCAAATAGGTGAGGTTGCTAAAATAACTTTGTGACAAGTTTTAATTGATCCTTGATTCCTCACTCTAGATTGTCCAAGATTTCATGTTTATAGGTCAGGCACACTACTGGTAGGGGACGAACATGTACTAGGTGTGTGTGGATCTACTCTCCAACATAGAGTATTGAATCTAAGAATGTTGTTGACGACTTTCCAATGGAATCAAAGCTGTAGTCAAAAAGGCATGACACTTGGGAAATTTTTCACTCGTGAACCGAATGTTTAAAGTTAAGTAGGATGAATAAAATGACAATTGAATACTAGCAGCTTGATTCTTGAGATGATTGTAAGACTGGAAGTTAGGAATTCTTTTACCTTAACTGGTTGGCTGATTGCGTGTTCTGATTGTGTTGTCTTGAGAGAATCTGATTCTTCTCTCTCAGCATGCTAGAGAGTTGAGTCTATTCCAAAAAACCACAACTGCTGATTTGGTCAGGCTCCAGAAACCAAGAACTTTGACACAATGCACAAGTTTAATGCATAAACTCAATTGGCTAATTCACAACAAAGTCAGACAGGGCCAGTTGAGCAAATCCTAGAGATGATGGATGAGTAGTGCAACTGCATAAGTGCTCTACTACTCTTCTACCACATTGCTGTTCCAAACCATATGAATCATATTAACACCCACAAGACTTGTTCATCATTCCTGGAGATAATGAATGACCAATCCAATCCTCTCGACATTTCCTTTGGTGTGACAACACTCCCACCAAGAAGCATCACAGAAGCTATCAAGCAGCAGCAACTTCACTCGCCATGCCAGAATGTAGTGGCCTTCCCTGTCCTTGAGATGCGGTCAAGGACATCATCAGGTTTCACATTTCCAGTAATTGTCACTTTCTGCTCCTTCAAATCTATGTCATAGGAATCCACTCCTGCAATTGGAACAAAGGAATCAGCTTGAACACTCTTGTAAAGTCCAACAACAACAAAAAAAATGGGTACCACATCATAGAGATGTTCTTCCTAAGTACATTAGTCATGTTGACATGTCCTGCAAATGCTAATTAAAACATACTCTTGACAGAACCAGTCTCTAAAGAAATTTGTCTCAGTGCTATAATTTGAAACTACTTTTGAAACCAATCCTACAAATTCCATGCATAGGTTGATACAACTTGGCATGCATGGACATATCCAAGCAAAAGAATTCAAAAGAAAACTAACCATCCAGCTTGGCAATTGCCTTTTTCACTGCTCCCACACAGCCTCCACAGGTCATGGCCACCTTCAGGACAACAGTCTGCACAAGAACCGAGTTCCCCAACTGAAACAATCAACCACATCTAAACACACCACTGCAATCTAATATCCAATTTACATTTTTGCAGGTTGAATCCCCAATAAGCTTAAAAGAAGTGTGTCTAGTGTTTGCCATTGCAGCACAGCATGCAGTGTTTGTCTATAGATTTTGGAGAAACAATTGCAAGTGAGTGTTCAATCAACAGAGTGACCAACTGATTTCTTTCAACCCTGAAAAATACTGAATACATTGGATCAACAATTGATGCCCAATCTATTCATGAAAACAGTATGCAGTTCTCCTAAAGACTGCTGCTCCCCTGAGTGGATAATTCACTCCCTCTTATTGATAACTCTGAACGCTGGTTGTTCGCCTATGAGCAGTTTATGTTGTTTTACTGTTATCTTATAAACTGGGCACAACATGCAACTGCTCATTTCAACCAACAATCACAAGCAGCCACTGGATTGTTCATGGACATTCTCGATGTGAAGACTACAGAGGAAAATGAAAGGAAGCTCTCAACAGGTGACTGCAGAATCACAAGTATATTCATCATGAAAAAGGAGCCATAAGTACCATAGGACAATCTGAATCCACAGAAGCAAATGAAGATAGAAAGAAAGTGCACTAATTCCGTATCACAAGTGTCAAGACTTAATCTTAAACTCCGTGCGAAAATCAACAAGAATCTCTGATTCTAGATCGTCAAGGCAGCTTAATAAGTTGTGCTTCGCAGACGTATCAAAGTGCGCAATATATTCAAACAATCGAGAAACGTGTGAAAAGAAGACACAAGACAATTTTCCAGCAACAGAGCAGACATAACGCATTAACTATCGCAAGTTTCACAGGGCTTGCATAGCTCACTTCAAGCTGCCTTTACAGAAAAATCTGCTATGAAACGTATATCGCATAACGTGAGAAAATGATTATAACAACTAAGCCAAGATTTGTACTAGGCCATGGAAGAAGGAACAGGCACACATTCCAGACACATGCTTCCAACAATAAAATCGCGTCGCGAGAAACCGGAAAGAATCAAGCTAATTGTTTTACCAACCGTAGTGCATGAAGAAAGAAAGTAGAGTCCGGGAAGGGGAGGAGGAGGAGGAGGAGGATAGGGAATATAAAAATTAGAAAAGGAGACATCGATAAGGACTAACTTCGGTAGGCATGGCAATGATAGACAAAAAAGCACACGCACACACGAAGAAGAAAGCCTCTCCCCCTTCTTCAACCGCAAATATACTCCCCGCTCCGAAAACCGCTAAGCTCAACGAAAAAAACCTGCAGACAAAGGGAAAAAAAAGAAGCAAACTAACAAAATTGTGAAGAAGAAATTGAAGTGATAACACGGGAAGTCGACAACTAAAAGAAGAAGAGGAGGAGGAGGAGGAGGAAGGGGCGGTAATGAGCGGCGATGAGCGAGAGAGACAACAAAAAAAAAAACGCACAAAAGAGAAAACAGAACGACTCCACGACGCACGCACGTCCCTTCTTTACCTTCGTTTCATATACGCCTCATCCCCGCGCGCCATCGTACGGTGCAGATCAGCGTTCGCTTCCCTATTGTACCCAC
>Ga0209208_10010054_pt1 | contig 12356 bp, 8 predicted proteins | sample S1TSphfallax_3_FD_187694 | JGI IMG/M metagenome (GOLD analysis project Ga0209208, IMG submission 187694) | Host-associated microbial communities from peat moss isolated from Minnesota, USA - S1T2_Fd - Sphagnum fallax MG (SPAdes) (version 2) | ecosystem: Host-associated > Plants > Peat moss >...
GACAGTCATCTAGTACATATCACTCTGCAAGCAATTTGCCTCAGACCAGTCCATGATGAGCATGCATGAGGAAAAGTCAGTAAGAAATGAGATGGTAATCTGTGCACTCGAGCCAGTTAAATAGCCAATATCACCCTGCAAAGTAATTTGCCATGTGGACCATTCCATTATGTGCATGCATGAGGAAAAGTTAGTAAGAAATGAACTTGTTTGCACACCAAGCAGGACAAGTCATTCCAACAACTTTCAGCACTCAAAGCATGCCCTTGTCAATTTCATTGGAGGCTGTGGCCAAAATGCAAGTGCACTGCACTTGACTTCTCACAAGTTCAACCACCAACACTCTTCTAAGGCTCAGTCTCATGCATTACAAAAAGCAAGCGTGTATGTCATTATCACCCATAAAGTCTGAACAGTGCATTTGTTCTATCTTCCTTCTCTGAAATGCAACCTGAGAGTCCATGCCACAGAAGCGGCTCTCTGCTCTTGTTCCCAAATGGAAATTGGAGATCACTTGACATTAAGTATCGATTGATCAAGATGCCAACCATAATTACTCTGAAAATTGATGGAACAACAACAGAGTTCTCAGGACCAATCATTTACTAAGGTGTGTATACTGAGCACTGTTCGGGAAATGACCTAACCAGATAAAAATAGCTAAATGAAATTTAGTTTGGGCATTGACTCTCACTGGGATGATAATATATCATCTAAAATAATGTCTGTTCCTAAGTTTGAAACAACTAGTCACTAAATGGTGAATGGCACCAAAGGGCCCACCTAAAACCAAGGCCTCTGTGCACCCAAGCATGCAGAAAGGGGAGTCTTGCAGAAGCTATAGGAAACTGGGTCCTGAATGAGGATAACAAAGGAGAGGTAGGGAGAAGACCTTAGAACCAACATGATGAGGTAGACTATGGAGTGGATTGAAGTTGTGCCCCAAGACAATAGAGTCAGTAGAAAGTAGAACAAACAAAGGGCTGCAATCTAGTTCTCAATATGGTGTAACACACTGACTTCAATTTATCCCAGATGTTGCAAAAAAGACTCTCCCAATGGAACATGATAATACAGAAAAATTGAACACTACTGGAGCCGGTCTACCCACCCATATTCCCTATCGCTCCCTCCTGTCCCAGCTTGTGAAGTGGTTTTATGCCCTGATAAGCTTGTCAAATCCCATCACTACTATGGGTAGACCGAGCCCCTAGCAAATGGACTCCTGGCCTCTCTTTGTCCCTCTCTTTAATGGAGACTACGGAGCAGACCAAGGAGTTTACTTTAGCACTCTTACAAACCCCTCAATACAGACAGAACAGCCAAGAAACCTGATTAGACTAATTTTGTACAACACAGCCACCCAGTAAGTGACAAGGGTGTAGACCTTGGGAGCTAAACTGGCATGCACCATAATTATTCTCTGCCTGTGGTGGACAAACTGGGCACCACATGCCGCAACTGCAATGAGCTGCCTGCCCCCCCCCTCCTGTCCCCTGACTCCATTCTTGCATTGGCCAGCTTTACCTCCCTACAATCCTCCTGGATAATATTCTCATCCACTGCATCGTTAAGTTGAACTTCAGTAGCTTCCCCACTAACACCTGAGTTTAAGCCAGAAACTGCAGCTGCATCTGTTTCAACAACTCTTGGCTCTTGTTCAACAACTACTTTTGCTGTAGCATCCAAACCTGCATACATCAGATCAATGGCATCAAAAAAGAAACTTCTCATGTATGCACAAGGTCTTAGTAAGATTACTAATCCAATGACCAGTCAAATTGCCAGGAAATCTGTGTTGAAAGAGGAAGAACACCTGAGTGTGGAATACCCACCTGCAACAGAATTTGGTGGCTGCTTCCCCAGGCTACCCACTCTCCTCCGCTCTCCAAAGTTATGTAGCCGTCGACCGACCAGATACCGATCATCCCGAATGGAGTTGTGGAGGTCCAGTAACCATTTATGCAGCCGTTTTGTGCCATACCAGCAAAGCCCCAACAACAGGGAACCCAACCATGCAAACCGGTAGACTGTTGAATTGATGATAAGGGAGTACCCAAAGAGAGGGAAGATTCCACATGCAAGAACATATGGTAAGCACAGTGCTGTCAACAGGTTCACCAGAATTGGGACAATAATGGAGGTAAACACCCACCAACCCCGGAGGCGAGAAAAACCATCTAAGCGAACTTGTTCAAACTTCACACGCCAGGAATCATCAACCAGTGGCATCATCTGCCCAAGCATCACCTGTCCACAAACCACCTCTCTTAATAAACTTCGGACCATGCCATCCAAATGTGTGAAACAATGAAGCTGTACTTCTACAAGCAACAAAAAAAGGGAATCTGCCAGCCAATCATCACAAACACCCACCCCAAATGTTCATTCAAAAAGTTACATGTGAGAACAACATCTCCCCTAGTGCACATTACTCCAGGCACTGAATTGAAGGAGGGAGGGTAGAGACAGTACAAGTCTGGTCCAGATTTTCAGAAACACAAGTCCCAATGCCCAATCTTGGTACAGCAGAAAGACTGGACTCTCATCCACTGGTACCCGCAAAGGCACAACCACCACCAGCTCAAACAGAAGGCCAATAAGCACAGGGATCACAACAGTCTGCAACACACAGTCCATTATCATTGCTATGCCATGTGCATTTTGTTGCACTCCAATTTGAGTATGAAAGTAGGATTCTGAGAATCTACAAAAATACTTCAAACAATTGTTTTATTACCTATGTGCACAGCAAGATACTCCACATTTGCATACTAGGTAGGCAATGAAGATTCCCAGAGAACATAAGATACTGGGAGAAAGATTAGGCTCAAAACAAATCTTGCATGACACTTCAATTCACTCTACCTTTACATAAATCCATTGCTTATGGACAACCACAATATAAGTCTCCACTAGTAATCTTTAAGAAGATGGGGAACACAATCTAGCCAACACTGTAGCAAGTGCACAAGGGACTGATGCTAGGAATGCATAAGATATACAAGGTAGAAAAGGTCAGCAGTTACACACCCAAAGAGACAACAGCACAACGCTCTTGAAGATGATAGAAGACCACTTAAGCACCTGCCTTAGCAGCACACGTAAATCATGTGTCCGCAAATAATCTACAACATATCGTACTGCTGCAGATGTAGCCCACAGGACGTAGCAGCCAATGTTGAATGCATAAAGATCTGGTCCCATGTTCAAATCAAACCAAAGTGTTCATCAATATCGATCACAGACCCATTTCTCTGACCCATCTAAGAAAACTACCTTGGGATCAGCACACACAATCATTGAACCAAATCATCACTAAGCTGGAAGCCTTACTGTATACCTTCATTGCACTGAAAATGATAGAGCCTGGCATTCAATCTCAATACTCAAATCCATCCGGCACATGGGATACATACAATGAAGAGACAATAAGAATTGGTGTCTCACCATTGCACTTGGCACCACGAGTGATTGGGAGCTGAGAAAAGGAGGCAAATATGGCCCGACCAAGGGAGACAGGCAGAAGCACCAGCGTTGAGTTGAAGGCTAGCAAAGTTACCCATGCCCCAAACAACAGCAACACAATTCTCATTGCAAACTTGTACCTGCTAACAATAATACCACTGTTAGCTATCTGAACTGTCCAGGAACTATTCTTGATCAAGTAAGCACAAACAGTAAGAAATATCAGCATGACTTCCAAGAGAGACTCCACAAAACATTTAAGTCGACAAATAAATCATGTGTCAGTTCCTGCAAGACCAAAATAGACATGAAAAGAACAAGTGTGGTCATAACCTTGTGAGTATCAGATCATCACCTTCATCATGGATAGCAGTGACTAGCAGCCATTAGTCCCCAACGACTTCACCAGCTCCCAAAAGTGTGTGCAGTTATGTATATAGTTATCTGCTAAAAACCTAGGACAAAAAAAATCTGCATCCAAAGTTTCTATTGTGTTTCACACACTGATTAAACATTTCCTTTTTGTGAATCACATGGGATACTTACTCATCCACCTCTGCCTCTTCGTAATCTGCATCTTCCATCTCTTCGTCATTATCTGATGATGCCTGAGCATCTGCTGGACCAGCAACTCGTGCTCTAGCATTGTTTATCTCATGGGGGGGTGCATGTGGTTGGTCTTGTACCCCCACCCTTCTGTGCTGCTCATGATTATTGTCAACATTTGGCACATCTGGTCCAGGAAGGAGAAATTCAGACAGGCCCAGAGCCCATCCAGCCGCAGAAAACCAATGAAAAAGAACAGTTTTGATTGTTGCCCGTGGCCTGAAGTGCTCCACAGCAAAAGGAATACAGATATGAAACAAAAGCATGTCTGCTGGTATTTCTGTGAAAGGATCCGAGACCCTGCAGAAAGACAAGCCAGTATCAGCAAATGTAATTATTGGATAAGGATAGATGTCATGGTACCTTAAGAGAGTGACTGAGAATCTGTTAAATACCAAAAGAGACCCCGCTAATTTAGCTTTTGACAAGGCTAGAAAGAAACAGAAGAATGAAAATATGCTAAACACAGCAAGTTCAGAGCAATCACCTTATGTCAAATGGAAACATGTGAGGTGCAATAGAGATGGAAAGACGGATAGGCAAAAACACCAGCATAACAATGAGGCTCCCATAAACCACAACTGACAAAAGCACACGGCGTGCATGCTTGTGTAGAGGGTCATCAATGAGATCACGAAATGGGTTATAATTGGGATCAGCAGGATCTCTTAGAAAGTACAGTACTCCAGGTCGAAGCACCTGCAATGAATAAACAAATTTCAGTGAAACCATGTGGCATACTTGGAAAAAAAAGAGAGGCAATCACATGACTATGAGATTGCTGAGAAAACTCCATAAGAATACTTTGAAAGTAACTATTGTGCAAGTTCCTGTGAAACACTAACACAACAAGAATGAGTGCATTCATAAGCTTACACATGTCACTCACAAAGTATCAGACAATTACTTTCAACAGAAATAGCAGTGACTAACTGCCATGACTCCATCAGTTCCCAGTAGACAAAAAAATAGTAATCCACTCAAAATTTCAGACACAACACCACAAAAATCTGCATAGTGAGTCTCTGTCACATTTCCAAGCAAGAGAAAGACTCAGTCAGGGCTCGCTAGAAATCAAGAGACATAGCTAATTAAAAAGTCAAGAGCAGCCTCATTCAAGCTGCAAGAGAAGGCATGCTTCAGTTTACTTTACCTTTCCCCTGTACAAGCAAGTATCTAAGTCACATCCCCAATGCAAAGTGGTGAGCACAACCTATGAGTTAATACTGTTGAAATATTCCTCAGTACATGGAAGTGCAAGTCAAATTACCTCACGCAGAAGGCTCACAAAGATGCTGATTTGTAACATGTACACAATGCCAACAAGCCAGTGGAGTAAGGAGCTAGTCAAAGGAGATGACCAAAAGAAGGCTACACGGTGTGATATGGTGGCCTCCAGCATACCAAGAGTGCAAATGTCTAGCCACCATCCACAGAGAAGTGGGAAAACTCCTAGTTCAATCACCAATAAAAAAGCTACTTTCACCATAGTTGCCATATATCTCACGCCAGCAATCATCTGCCGTACCACTGATGGTGCAGCTTCAGCCATTGTGGTGACCCCATGGATCCGCCCAACAGTTATTGGCTGTCCTCGAGTGTATCTAATAAGTGCAATGAGGCACAAATAGAAACTCAGGGCAAGGAAAATGACCCCATAGCCAACAGCCACAGTTGCAGCATCAGAAAGTTTCAATGCAATCACCATTGCTTCAGTTACTACATCTATAGTGTTTCCAACATCCCATATATGACCACCAGAAGCACCACTACTGATCCCCACTCCAACAATATGGTTGAGCATAGTGCTGTTGCTGTCTATTCTCTCCACATTTGCAAGAAAAGTTGGATTAGCAATTGGTGCCATAGGGGCTGTGTTTGACCCCAATTCACTAGCAGCTGTAGCCACAACAAGCCTTGATGCTATGGATAATACTAGACGACCAAGAGTAAAGGGAACCAGAGCCACCAGACCCAGAAAAATTGCATTGCTAGCCAAAACCTGCACACCACCAGAAATAAGTGCATTCAATACAGTCTCCAAACTGCAAATACTTGGCCATCACTACAATAGGTCAATCACAATCTGAGAAACTGAGAAAGGTACAGCTGTACTGGAACAACATGGAGATCCACGAACCGTGATTGCATTCTCCACCAGATGAAAAACTGGGCCTTGCATTCCCACAAGCTCATCAAAGGGCACATCTTCGGCACCATCAGCATCCTCGACTGCATCAAACATCTGTTCCACATGAGCCTCCAACCGTGCTGCTTGTCTTTCCAATTGTGCAGCTACATTTTCAGCATTTCGTCTCAATAACTGGCCAGCACCAGCTGCAAGACCTTGGGGGGCAGGCACAACAGCCACTTCAACATTATCACCAGCTCCTGGAACTGCAGCTTGTATATCTAACCGTTGTCCATCTGCTCCTCTACCATGTCCATGCCGCCTACCCACCCTTCCACCATGCCCCCTATCTACACCTACCCCCTCATCATCACGGTCACCATCTTGGCCCCCTCCTGCATCTCCCAGATGTCGGAAATACTCCCGTAGAGAAGTAACAGCCAAGAATATCAAGACAATTCCCGCTGACAAAAGAAATCCATGAAGGCAGTCTGTAAGTAGCAGACTAGGCACACACCGACTAACAAAGAGCCGCTGTGCTTCAACAAAGCTCCGTACAAAAGTGAACCTCCATATCCAGAAAGTGGTAAAGGGGATGAACAAAAGCCATACAGCAAGAACAAATGCTAGTCGCACAAAATACCGTGTACCCCGCCCTGCTTTTAGTGCCATTCCCAACACAAGCTCCTGAAAGGGGAGCTGGGCAGGCGCATCATCTGCATAAACAGGAGAGAAAGAAAATGGATGTTTGCACACCTGCACACAGAGGTCAATGTCAGTATTTTAACAGGTTTGGGTTGACTTTCTGCAAAGGCACATCACATGACATGTTTCGGCAGCCATTGTATTCTGTGAATCTCCCTGAAACGGACAGCGTAAGTATCTTAACTCATGTGGATGTAGGCTACTCAATTGTGAGATCTTGCTCATTTTTGTCTATTAGCTTCAGAAGTCACAGTAGACCACATGATTCAAGCTTGTCAGGACAATATGTGTGGTCTTCAGGTCCTTGTGAAAATGAGACAGTACAACCTCGCTAAGGAAAAATTATATGTGTTATGGTGTCATGGACCACCAAAAAGTTCCACTATCAAAGACAATGTAATAACACATGGCAAAAACCTCAGTTTCTTGTTCAAGTCCTTTCAATTGAAATCCAGAAATGCAGACCACACTCCCAGCAACATAATCCATGGATTCAGCAATTGCTTGACTATCAGACAGGGGCCAAAGAATAGAGACATAACCTACATCAATGCACTGGCATCCAAACAGCTACTAGGTGCATGGTGAGATCTTCACTCTGCAGCTTAACCATGCCAAGACAAGTACTCTACATAACTGTGAACCTCCAAGACAAGCATAGGATAAAATTTGTGCTTACGTACCCCAGAAACACATGTGGAAATCATGACAAATAAAACATCAAGCAAGGGTAATGCTGAGATTGAAATTGAGATTGAATTTCTGGCTACTGTCTGTTTCTCTTAATTATCCTTAGCCACTTGTACCAGGAACTTCTTGGGTAAAATTCAGCTTTTACTGGAAGCTGAATCCATGAAAGAAGTTGCCAACAGATGGTGATCTTAACCTATTGCTTGTGCCCTTTGCTGGCCAAAATGTGTTATAGCCTCAAACAAATTCTTTAAAATCAAAATTTCCTCTGCTGATCTATGACAAAAAAATGCTTGTATTATGACTGCGATAGAATGCAGAAAGAAACTTCTATTGCACCCTCCCTAAACTGCCTGATCTTAAAACACTTGCAAGACCTCATGCTAGAGAGGGTCAAACCTAATCCTTCCACATGAAGAGAACGGGATAGGCACGAGTCAAACCTTCTCTTATAGCCCTAAATCTGGGTCACAAATTTACCAGATGCATGTCCCTATGTACTGAAGACTAAACCAGCACCATTACACCTTTGGAAGCACACAGCAAGCAGGTTCCACAGCACACAAAGCGTACCTCACATTGCCGCGCGTTACTGTGATTAAGCCACTGCAACAGACATTCCTGATGCACGTACTTGATGCTGCCACTACATGCACAAGGGTAGTACAGCGGCGAGTCATCCTCCCCGGTCATTCGACAGATCCGACACACATCCTCCTCGTCATCCGCATCTCCCTCTGCCATCACCGTCCTCCGCTGCTTCACCTTTTCCGCGGCAGCCGAATCTCCTCCTCCTCCCTGCACGCTCGCCATAGCCGCTCCTTCGGCTCTCTCCATCCCGTCCCCAGAACGACCCCAGCGTTTCCGCAACGCCCCTCCCCACTCCCCCAAAAGAAAATTGGAAAAAAAAGAAACCCCAGATACGAAAAAAACCAGAACCAAAATCACCTCGAAGGAAAAAAAAAAAAAAAAAAAAAAAAAAAAAAAAAAAAAAAAAAAAAACAAAAACACCCCAAAAAAAAAAAAAAAAAAAAAAAAACGATTCTCTCCCCCTAAGAGAAACCAAAAAAAAAACCCCCCAGACACAAACAACGCCTCCCCGCCCCTACCAGGAACAAAAAGAAGAAAAGAAAACAGTTGATTCCTCACAACTTGCTCCGGAGTTTGCTACAACCCTAAGCAACGGCTTCCTAAACTGGACTTTCAAAACAGGACAACGGCGACAAGCACAGAAACTGCAGAACGCCGATGCGTGCCATTCTTGACTGCAAAGAGGAATCAAGATACATTCATATGGGTAGTAGCAGCATGATGAGCTTCAGATTGGCAGCGATGGAATTAGGGTTACAGAAACAACAACAAAACAACCAAAAGCGGGTAGCAATCGACAGCGAGCGCGAGGGAGAGAGAGAAAAGAGAGAGCGAGGCCCAAAACGGTAAATACGGTGAATACGTATAAATACGGTACGTGGTTAATGACAGCTGGCATTACGAGAGGTAGTTACGTAGTTATGCCGGTGTCACCTGTTGACGTGTACACGGTAGTAAAACCGAGCTTAAATTTTTAACCATGGCTGGAGGAAGGTTCTAGTGGTACAGCGCAAAAATTACAGTGATGAATGATTTCCGACTCCGTGTGATGAATGATTTTCTGTTCTTCCTTTGAGAGTAGGTGAATGATTTCTGTTCCTGTAATGGAAAGGGCGTTTCTTTTTTACCTTAACACTGTGCTTCTTTTTTTTAACCGTGGCTGGAACCAAAAACCTGAAGGAAGCTTCTGGTTAACCTGGTAAATTTTTTTCTGACAAATTTTGTCGTTTTTTTCTGGGTATAAAAATTCGACTACTTTTGCTATTTTGTTGGGAAATTCTCCAAAATTTCTGATAATTGAAAAATAATAATCCTGGTAGTAATAATGGTCAAATTTGTGATGAACGATCTCTTTTTGAGTCCTTTTGGATGAAATAAATTTATGTTCTTTCTCTAATGGATGATTCTTGTTCTTCTTTTGCCTTGCTAATTGGTGTTTTTAATCCCTCACATAAGAAAGACCCAAAATGCATCAATTTAGGGTTTCAAAATATATAGAAAGGCGCTTGTGCTTCCTTGTGTGAGGAGGATTGACTGAAAGAATTAACATCCAAATTCCATTATTTTCAAAAGAGATAGCAATTGAGGCACATTCGCAAGGAAATCAAACTCCAAATTTCTTTCGAATTTTCATTGCCCCAAGTTAATCGACGATCATGTGTAGATTTTGGGTGCACCCATCCGATTGATAGGTTGTTTTGAAGTCTACCCATCTACTTGTTGAGTTTCTTCTCAAAGTATAGGAATGTTGGGTAACTGATTTAATCATGCCTCTTATCATTTTATTTATTTTGGGTTGTCACTTGCCTTTTTGTATTGCAAGGTTTCATATCACTATGAAATGTGAAAAAAAATCATATGACTAATTTTTAAAATAAAATTTGTTTGATGAACATACAAATAATTAGCTTCAATTCTTTTAAATCTTATTAAAATGACATTAAAACAAAAATCGATTTGAAACATTATGCAAGAATTTATTAAAGTAAAACACATTAGTTTTAAAACAAATTAAATTTTTAATATAAAATTCGTTTTTGAGATATAATTTTTTTCATTAATTTGATGTTATTTTCAAAACTTCAATAAGACTTTGATGAAAATTTAATAACAAAAATCGTAATGAAATTAAAATTTAATTGATTTTTCTTATTGTTGTTGCTTTTTATGATATAAAAATTTATTATTGCCCTAAGATAGTAGACATGCATGTATGATTTTAGGTTTTACCAAGCATGTATGGGGCAAACACAATTAATTTTTAGTCATAAGTAAATGCATGGTAGATGATGAATATTTAACCATACCATTAAAATAATCTAAATACGGTAAACATGGACCATTATATTTTTTAACCCTACCAAGATTGCAATGTTGTGCAATTTATTTACCCAACCCATAAATTATATATATTGTATTTTTAAAATTATGATAACACTCACTCAACATGGGTATAATCTCTTGGCATTACCCAATCCTTAGTTCTTGCCCACTCATCAAAGCTAAACACCAATCAATGTTTTTTTTGAGCAATTTTTTTTTGAAGTGAAATTTTGTGGTTTTAGGGATTTTTTGTCATTTAAAAAAATAAGAATAATTAAATTAGCGACATCTAGACCTAGGCACTTCCTAGGGGGTCACTTGCAATAGCACTTTTATAAAAATGCTACAGCCCACCTAGGACACTTGTCATTTAATGTTAACTAATGCTGGGAATCCTGACCAGTGTACGTACTTGAGGAATTTGAAACAAGGGGTGTGTCACACTATGGCCTTGCCATTTACATTAAAAAGTATCTTAAGGCAAAAGAAGAATTACGGAAATTCAAATATTTCACCATGCAAACATATAATCTTCAAAAAAACAATTCTCTAAAAGGAACCAAAAATCCTTCAAGATATCATAACTCTATAACTAATATCAAGTTTCAACACAAGCCAAAAGATCATCTTTCAAAAATTTTCATATAAAAGTAGACCTCATACTAACTAAGGGCCAAAATCCCTTATTAAGCTACTATTCTGTAATGAATCTAAACACAATATCCTTGCCTTGGTAGGCAAGCCCAATAAAAAACCGTGATGTGATTTTTTGTTTTTATCAATTGTGTGCATTGGGTTTTAAGGGTAGGTGATTCTATGCATGGGGGAACTCAAGATTAGTTCACAAAAGAAAGAAACTATGAGCAAAAGAGGAGATTGTATATGTGTCAACATTTTGACAATGGCCATGCTTGATATAACATGACATCAACACAACTCTTGCAAAATTTGCAAAGCAAAGCTATAGTATGTGATTAGCGTTTTTTTGTGTGATTTGGGCAAAAGAGGCGATTATTCACGTGTCAACATTATAATAATGGCCGTGCTTGATATAACATGACATTGAGACAATTCTTGCAAAATTTTGCAAAGCAAAATTGTAGCATGCGAATAGTGTTTTTTTTGCATGATTTGGGCGATGGTTGAGAATGTAGGAGTTGGTGACCTAGTTAAGTGGCTCAAAGCTACACTAATCACCTTATTTGTCCAAATGTGTGTAGTTATGTTGATAAGAAGTGCTAAGGAATCATTCCATCTTAGTCATCCCAAAGTTCTTACAACCCTATCTCAATTGTAAGGGCTTTGGATGGCACTTTCAGTTTTTCATATTTCCATTATAATTGAAATTGGGGAATATACCATCAATCTCACTTTACAAGCATTGGGTGCAACAAACAATAATTTAAAATCAGTGTGGAAGATTAACATGTTTGATTAATGAAAGTATCATATAACTTTTGACACCTTTAAATGTCATCTAGCCCCAATCTAGCCAATTGCATTATTTTCAAGTCTAAAACCTTAATCAAAACTATTTTCTTCACTTGATGAAGTAAAGACCTGGAGGGCTTTTAAAAAAGTAAATTGCTTTCAATGCTTTCAGGTTCATTTCAAGATGTTGTGCATCTCCAATTTGCTTCTACAAAGGATGCACATGGCTGAAGATTTTGCTTGTAGGGTTTGGAAGATGCTTGTGATATTATTAAGCATCTAGAATGTCGCAACCCTAACTTGGCCAAGTGTGGGGGTGAAGCCCAACACTTGGAAAAGTTGGGGATTTGGAGTCCTCCGGGACTCCCGAATGTTTAGAGCTCGACAGCAGGACCCAAAACACCTCGCATTG
>Ga0209208_10010055_pt1 | contig 12355 bp, 7 predicted proteins | sample S1TSphfallax_3_FD_187694 | JGI IMG/M metagenome (GOLD analysis project Ga0209208, IMG submission 187694) | Host-associated microbial communities from peat moss isolated from Minnesota, USA - S1T2_Fd - Sphagnum fallax MG (SPAdes) (version 2) | ecosystem: Host-associated > Plants > Peat moss >...
CCCCATAGAAATTACTGATGTTGGGTGGTTTTTTGGTTTTTTGGTTTATTTATTTATTTATTGCCAGGGTAACCTCTGATTTTTGGGTTTTTTGAAAAAATAAATAAATTGTAATCAAAGAATTTAAGGTTCTGGTTTTTTTGGTAATTTTCAGGTTCTGTTTAAGAATTAAAAACCCTCTACGTATGATAGAGAAGGGTTATAATATTTAGTATATAAAAATACACATAAAAATACAGGGTCTTGGAAATTGGTTTTTTCTTAGGTCTCTGTCTAAGAAAAAACCAAATTTTCTTTCAAAATTAATGTGTGAACTCATTACCCGATTTATTTCTCATTTGAAAATCAATTTTTTGGTAAATTTAGCTAAATTTCATGTTTGACAAATTACATACTTCATTGGAAATAAATCAACAAGGTTTGTGATTTGGGTGTCCATGCTTCTTCATAATAATTATGTATTTTGACCCAAAACAAAACACTTTGTGTAATTCATGATTGATTTTAATGCAAGGTTGATCCTGAGAGGCAATTCCAAATCCACTTGCTATGATCCATTGCAACTAAAAATTAGTGCGGTTTAAACCTAAGTTGTGAGGGTTTCTAGATCATAGTGTTAGACTTGAAGGTTTAGGTTTTGATAATGAAGATTTTGAATCTCAAATCAAGATTGAAACCCCGCAAAATGCCTTAGGAACTTCATTCAAGAACTTGCTTGTAGGCAAGAATTAGGTTCAAACTAGAACCCCCTATCTTGGGGATTATCATTGGAGCGATTTTTGACCCTGCATTGTCTTGGGGTTTAAGTGTTTAGGTGGGTTTGGGGTGTTTTAGGATTTAATTTTTTCAAGGTCCCCCATAGCTTTCTCCTCTCAAGCTTGTTGAGCTTTCCTTGTATTTGTAGTCTTCCCTTTCATTTTGGTTGTTGTGCGTCAAAAGTTGACATTGCTCTCATGTCTTTTGAGACTGCAACAAAATGTGACAAAACAAGTGCCATTTATTTTCAAAACATGTACTTCAATTTGTTATTGTCTTATTATAATATTTGAAACAATTTATGTGATAAATATGAAAACTAGTTGAAAAAATCAATTTGAATAAAATCAGCATTATTAAAAATTATAACCCTCAATTCAAATCACATCCATTTCAAAATACCTCTACCCTTATATGCAAAAATTAATTAAAAATAATAATTATAAGAGGCTTTAGCATATTTTAAAAAAATTCAAAACTTTACTTGAAAGGGTTCTGAAATTTTTTAATTATAATTTCTTTTGTCTTCACAATGAATTCTTTTCATTTGTGCCCAAATTGTTTTTAAAATAATAATATAGATATCTAAGAGGCTCGATGGTTGGGACTTTTTTCATGAGTCCAATTCACCCCACCCTCTCACCAATATTGTAATACCTTGGTGAATTCAACACATGTTTGTCAATTAATTAATTAATTAATTAATTTTGAGGAATCCCTTTTGACAAATGATATATATTCTCAAATATATTTCATCATATTCTTTATTTTCTTTCCCCAAAAGAATTTTTATTTCAATTTTTTTTTTGAAAATAATATAATTAGTGTCAAACTGGCCTATCTGAGGGTGGTTTATTTATTTATTTTTTAAATGTTTTTTTTTTCAAATTTATGAGGTACATGGACTGACCTTCTTCCAGAAGTGGACTTAACCAAATTTGGCTACATGACAGAGAGAATTGTTTTTTTCTTTGGAAACCCCCTTATTTTCTGATAACATCCTAGAAGCTATTGTCTAAATATGGCGAGCTCAGCTTTTTTTTTCCCTCCTTGAAATATGGCAAATTTATGCCATTTTTTACCCCCAAAAAAAAACTCCTTTCTAGGATTTGCAGCGCCCTTGTTTTTGGGTCCCCAAGGTGAGGTAATTTCACCCCAAAAAAAAATTGGAAATAAAATAAAATAAAAATAAAACACGGGGCCAGGTATTAATGCAATTCTCTGATTTTTTCAAAATATTTAATTATTTAAATAATAATATTTTAGAAATTTAATAATCAATTATCAAAGGTGTTTTTTTGTTTTTTGTTTTATTTAATTTTTGGGTTGATTTCATAGACACCAGGCCTCTTGAGAATTATTTAGAGCTGAACAACATCCGAACATCCTTTGGACTCTCGTGCCAAACAGTGTTCAATGTGTGGGAAATTCAGCTCGGCCACCGTCAAAATGTTTGTTCTCCGGCAGACCCTCTGCCAATGAGCTTGACTTGGGGGTGTCACTTGGGGGGTGCTTCCGAGCCAAAACGCGGGGGAGAAAGAAAAAAAAAATTGTTGGGAATTATAAACGGACTTCCCCATTTTCTCCAACGAATTTTTTTGCCAGAGTCAAATACATGTTGTTGGGTTGGGTGTGACTTGTTCACACTAGGAGGGGACGGTGAGCCCCTTTCTCACTCAACTAGTGTGACCTTTGCCGTTGGCCCAAGTGTGAACTCTAAAATATTTAGTTCTGATTTTATTGATTTTTTTTTTTATTGAATTCTCAATGATAAATTTTTTTCACAAAATTCAATAGCTCCCAAACAAACCTTAGGTCTAAAAAATGACAAAATCAATCAACTCCATAAAATCCTAGTCATTGACGGCTTTCCTACAATACCAAGAACGTAGCCCAATTTCTTTTTTTTAATTTTCATTTTCATTTTGTTGAGTTTTAAATGAAAAAAATAATTTTAATTGTTCAATAATTATTGCACCATAAGTCTAAAACATTAGGAAAAAAATTCCATTTTGATTTCGTTGAGTTTTCAAATGAAAAAAATTGTTAAATATTCAATAATTGTTTCTTCACAAGTTGTCTAAACATTAGGAAACCACTCCGATGCACCACCGTAGTACTCATTGAGAGCTTTCCAATGGTACCAAGAGCCCACAATCCGAAGCACATGGCACCAAGACAAGCACAATGGCAGGCGAAAAAAAATGATTTGGGAGATTTTCAACGTGCCAAAAACAGAAGAAACAAAGAATCTTCGTTTATAGATAGATTTCCCATATACATAAATTTATCATGTAGTAGAGATTTCACCTTCCACCCTGAGATTCTTAGGGTCAAGCTTCCATTGCTCTTTCTAATCCATATGAGAGACTGGCACATAGAATGTACAGAGAGGTTTAGCCAAGAGAGTGTCCCAAATGTTGTTGTTCTAAGAGGGTTAGCCAAGAGTGTGTTCCAAATGTTGTTGTTCTAAGAGGTTTAGCCAAGAGTTTGTTCCAAATGTTCTTGTTCTAAGAGGTTTAGCCAACAAACCTCTTGTCGAGATGGGGAAAGATTAGGGAACTCTTCTTGTCCCAATGGGGAATGGACTAGGGAACTCTTATATCAACCCTTCCCTAACCATCTAAACAAGTGTGCTTGTTCCCAACTGTTCCCACGTTTGATTTAGGGTTTGGGTTGGTGAAAGTAGCCTAGTTTATGAGATAGTCTACAAAGTTCTTTTTGGTGGGTGGCCAATAAAAATGTGTAACAATGAAATGCAGCTGAATTTGGGATGCAAAAATTCACATACTTATGGCTAGTTTGGTATGCCTGATGCAAGCAATTATTTCTTCAACTTTATTTTTAAAATTGTACCCAAGTTTTGATAATCGATTTATTACACATGTAAATAATGTCACCAATCTTATGGTGGATTCACAACTGCAATTCATCTTTGCATTTTGGTGACTATCATTCTAATGCACAAGAATTCTATACGTACTACTACTTGATTCCGGTAAATGAGATTATTCATTCGATGTTGTTGCCTGGCATTTACTTTTGCTTTTTCCTTCCCACTTGGGGTGGCATGGCTGGGCACAAGGGGATTAGGGCCCGATTTCGGCGGTTTTTGTCTAGAGGTTGGAAAGAGCTTTAAGTAAAGCATTTTCTTTGGTCATAAGTGCTTATGGTTGTTTTATCTGTGTCCCTTAGTGCCCATGCTCCCTTCATATTCTTCTTCTACCTAAGCCTCACTTGCGACAACTAGGGCAAAACTTGGTTTTACAGCATGCTAGAGAGAGTATGTGTGCATGGCGAGGGCCCTTGCCCCCTTGGCCTTGGCTCTTGCTCCCTCAAATATCATTTCAACTTTACAAGCTTTTCACCCTTTAGTTCCACCTTCTTCATGTCCCGGTTCTTTGATGGACTTTTAGCCAAATGGAGATTTAAAATTTTTTAAAGATTTTTTAAGGCCAACTTTCTTGCGCATATCCCATCTTTCGCAAGGAAACACTTTGGCATGGTTTTTGAACATCTTCGAGATGTTTTTGACTTCAAAGATTTTGCCAACAATTTCATTCAACTTCAGTAATTAAGTTCCCATGTTACTATGGGTCGTATCCTAGGGTCCATTGCTGGCATCCTTGGTGCTACCAAACTTTTGGCTGTGGCCAAACCTTTGGGTAGCATCAAATCGATTGTAGTGGGTGAATTCCTTTACTAATTGGTCAATAGAACTTTATGTTTATAGTTTCGAGATGCATCTTTTTCTCAATTGTCACCTCATTAATTTGGCGTAACAATTAAAGGCAGGTGGTGCACGATATTCGAGTTGCGTTGGATGTCCATCCCGACTGGGTGGTGCTACAAATGGATGTGGAGAATGCATTTAACTCCTTACATAAGGCCATCTTCTAGGAGCTTTGTGTGGTGGGAGGCCAATTGTTTATGTTCTTCTTTTTTGTTTTTTTTTTGATGCCCAACAATTGCCTTTGTTTTTCTGTCATCATTCCGCCAACCCAAAAGGTTGTTGGTTATCCTTTCATTTATGGGCACACGTTAGGGTGATTTGCTTGTTGGGCCCCTTTTTGTTCTTGCTGATTTTCGTGCTTTGCGAATTTTTTTTAAAATTATTTCTTTGTGTTTCTTCCCTTCGTTGGAAGATAACATTCACATCCTTGATCTGGTTTCCTTCATTCCCCTTGTTTTTAACCATTTTGCATCCTAGTTGACCTTGGTGGGTTTGGTTGTCCAACCCGTAAGGGCACTACCTAGTCCTTTCTGGCTTGCCCATTGGTTTTGGCCTTCCCCTTGGTTTTCTGGGTCATTTTTGGTTCTATGTCGTTCTCCTCTTCCTTTTTGCAAGGTGTTTTGGATGAAGATGTTCACCATGTAGATGCAATTTCGAGGTTGGGGGACATCTAGGTTGTGTATATGATTTTATCTCAATGTTTTACATAAAGGTCTTTTTTATTTGCTTTGTGCTTTCCCACCCCTTTCGAGCTTTTGACACCAACTTGCTTCCTTTGACTTAACCTTCATCTAGGTTTTCAAGTGGCTTTTAAGCCCATGCTTTTTTGAGTGTCTAAAAACCTTTTTGGTGCATTGACAGGTTTTGCTCCTCATTTGTGATGGAAGCATAGGTCTCATTTGTATAAAGACCATTGCGCAATCAACCTACTTGGGGAATTGGGCACTACTAGCACATGTTATTGTTTTTAGATTATTATTGGATTCACGTCCATTCTTATTGGAGGCTATTGGGGCAAGTTGTTCAAGTTCACTCCCCTTCTAAGCGCATTTGAAGTTGTTTCAGGAGCTTTTTCCCTTGGTTGCATCAACATATTTACCCCCATTCTAACAACTTGCAAAAAAGGGAGCAAATTGATTTCAAAAAACTATTTCAAATAAACTACATGACCATTCCTTTTCCAAAATCATCTCTAATATGTCTTTTGATTCGCATCAAATGTGTTTGAGGTATTATGCAAGGTTGGGTGTGGTAGTTTAGTTGTATGCTTGCCTTGTCATCCCATGTTTTTGTGTGCCTTAAAATGTTTTTTCTTTTGTGTTATAGACTAAATTAAGCCTCCCCCATCCTTTGGTTCTTAATTTGATACATTGCATTCGTGGACAACCATTAGGCCCCATGGGGATCCACATCCTTTGTTGCACCCATGGTGGGGATAGGACTACATCCCATGATATAATTTGAAATGTTTTTGCATCCATTGTAAGAAATGTGGGGTGTCATGTTTTGTGAAAATAAATTCACGTTTTGTCACCACCTTCTTTTTAATCTTTTTGTTGATGAGTCGACATTATTTTGTTAGTTGATGGAATTCACACATTGGTCAATGTTGTCATTGTTGACCCCATTTGAGCAAACTTGGTATCATAGGCAGCTTTTTTCCATGGGGTGGCTATGACACTAACATCTCAAGTGAATGAAAGACTTTATAAGGACCGTTACCCAATGGACATGTTTTTCCTTCTTGCCATAAAAGTTTTTCGGTGTTTTCACCAACATGTTGACAACTTTTTTCATCGATGTGCTAACGTGGCGTGGACAACAAAGGGCACTGGATGCCCTTTTAACTATGTTGTTTCCTTCTACAGATAGAAAGTATCGATGGCTTTATAGAGAAGCCTTAGTTCATATTTCTAACATGGAGTGCAGGTCGTCAATCTTGAAACATGCTATTACTACAAGGGAAGGTTCTTCTAAGTTAATAATTTTATCATGTTTACCTCCCCTCTGTTTAGTTAATTTCCTCGTGCAATTGGTGGAAGGTTCAAGTTTTAATGGTTCATTTTCCTCCTTATGGAAGGTCTCAAACCATCATCACATATGGATGAAATTGCAAAGACATTTCTAAAACAACAATTTGAACTTAAAACGACACATTTAATGCTATCATAACCTTATGAGAGTCGCTCATCCAAAAGATATCAAATTGTCACCTTTGAATCCAAATATTAACATTTAACTGCCATGAATCCTTTTTTAATTTCATTAAGTTTCAATAACATTTTAATATCAATGAAATTGCAAAAACATATTTACAACAAAAATTTGAAAATAACATGACAATGAGTTGTCATCATAAAAACCTTATAAGAATCATTCACAAAATATCAAACCATCACTTTTGGATTTGTATAATAACCCTTAATTGACATGACAAATAACCATAAACCTTCATTGACTTCATCAACTTTTTCTTAGCAATATGTAAGGAAACATACAAAAATTTGCTTGAATTTTTGGGCCAAAAAATTGTACCAAAATTTGCATTTTCAATTTCTATTGCATTTCCAAAAGCAAAAAAAACACTTAGTCATGATGTTCAATAATATTTTAAAAAATGATCATAACTAATCAATAACATTAGCAATATTTTCATTTAAGTTGCAACAACAAAACTTGCAATGGTACGTTTTGTTTCATTTGAGATTCTTACAAAACAATACAATGAAAAATTTAAACCTTGATGCAAAAAAAGACAAATCTACACAAAAGGTTATAAATTTTGACACTTCATCCAATCCTCCTTAAAAGAATCCTTCCAATCAGACTTGACACATACCCTTAAGAAAAAATTGAACCCAAAATTTTGATCCATGTAAAAATTATTACTAGATATTCATAGAAAAAAATCTAAAAAGCAAAAATGCACAAAAATGAAGATAAAACATGAGGTTTGTTGATTAGTACACATGTAACAACATGTGGATAAGAATTGTTGTAGTTTGTAGTGAGAAACATCAAGCACAAAATGTTGTTTATTGCTACAACCGTGACGTTGTAAACCATCGTGTTATTTTTACTTTAGGGTTCACATCTCTACAACAATACCCACAACAACTTCAACCACTTTGTTTGATTTGAATAAGTTTCCAATCAAGTTTACTACAACTAATTATCACCAAAAAAATCTCCATGTTTTTGTCAATTTTGCATTTATTTATAATGAAAAAGAATTTTTGTGTGTTCTTATGGTGGAAGGTGCAAATAAACAAGGAGTTTTAATAATGTTGTGTTTTTCATCGCAAACATCATGAAAATGAATCCCTAATACCTTTCCATTTCCTAAATGAAAACCTTTTGCATGTCATAATTTTCAACTATTATTCTTTTGTGGCATTTTCTATCTTCCTAAAAAAAAAAAGGAAATTTTTGTTGCATTGGGAAAATTCTTGTTTTTCAACATCTTGTGATCATCACCAAGAAAAAGTATTTGCATTTGAAATCTTTTTTTTCTTTATTTCTTTCTTCAAAACCCTTATCATAAAAAATCAATCAACATCCCTTCATTTTGATCATCTTTCCATTTTTTTTCTCAATTTTATAAACAATGTTGCATGGGTACTTGATTTTTTTGATAAGCCTCCACCTAGGCTTTTGTATTATGGACTAAGATCAAAATGCAATGAGATCAATAGGGTGAATTGTTATTTTGTTAGGTGGTAACATGTTTCACATTGTGTAACTAATTTTTAGCTAATGATTCAAATTTCAAACGTGTATTTCAATCTTTGATACTTTAGAATTAAAACTAACTTACTAGGTTCATTAATAGTCCTTTAGGTGGTAACATGTTTTGCCATGACTTATTTCACAATATAATTGGCTTTTGATCGATGATTTAAATTTCAAACACATATTTTAGTAAATGATTTGCTAAAAATAAAACTAATATCAAAAAGTTGTGAAGCTAACATATAGTTGCATGTTTTTCCTAGGAAAACGGTTCCAATAATACCTAAATAAAACTTAAGACCAATTATAAATCTTTAAATATTCAATGAACTAGCACCAAGCCCAATTTGGGTTTTAAAAGGAATAAAATAAATTAAACAAGCTCTAATTCCTAGTTATTCCAAATATTTGTAAAGAATTATCAAAATTTTTTTTTTGTATTTTGGGTTCCTTCATTAGGATTTAGGTGCCAACATCTTAAGGTATCTTCCACCTATCATAAGTTACTCACCGTCTTGTGAAAATAACTTTGGACTACAAGAAATTATCCACTAGTTTATAGAATATTTTTTCCTTTTTTTGAACTTTTAAGAATATATAAAAATGCAACATCTTTTTAATATAAAACCATTTTTTAACACACAAAACAAGAGTTTTTTTCTTAAAAAATGAAAAAAATTACAAAATTAGAACAGAAACCAAGGTGATTAAAAAATGTCAATCCTACTATTTTCTATATTTTAATATGTTGAATACACTTGCACAAATAAATTTATATGGGAAAGAATTGTGGATCATAACTTTCAATGTTTAGTATTTTGGATTTCATTCACCTAATACCAAAATCCACACAAGATGTTTGCAAATGAACCCCAAAAACCATCACCAACAATCTTGCTTATAATCCCCATCCATAGACTAAATCCCCAAAGGATGTCTATAAATGAACCCCAAGAACCAAAGCTACAAAAATTTCACTCACTTAAAAATCAAAATCCCAACAAGAAATTTTACCATATAGACAATCCCCAAATCCACAAAGGATGTTTGTAAATGAACTCCAAAAACCATCACCAAAAATCTTTTAAAAATCCCCCACTCCATGACAATTTTTCAAACAATTCAACCTTAGACCTTGGGCATCCTCATGAAATTCATAATTTTCCTTGATTTTTTCATCATATCCACTCTTCCTTAAATCTTTATTATGCATGTGTTACAACAAACAAAAGACATTTGCACAGTGGAAATTTAATATTAATAACATAATGAAAAGTCTTTGAATGTTTACAATTTGCATGAAGTCTTATTAACTACTCGTGGTGGTATTAAAGTAAAAACAAATTTTAGATCTGTATGTGATAATAATAGGACAATTGTGAAGGTGGTTGAAAACATGGCCAAAAGTAGTGTTGACATTGATAATTTTAAGAGGTGGATGAGGAATAAAGATGACAATGAACTTTTCCTTGTAGTTGGGAAGTTTTTTCTCAAACAAATTTTTTTAAAAATGTTTTCAAAATCAAAAGTAATTCCATTTGATCTTGGTTTTTGCACAACAAAACAACCATGATAATCATCTTCATGAACATATTAAAAAAAAAACACCATCATCTTCATTTTCGTCTGTTCAGGTAACTATATAATAATAATATTTTAATATGTAGAAACAACAATAGAATTAGTTTTGCTCATGGTGTTTTTTTGATCCATAGAAATAAAATTAATAAACACATTGGTAAAAGAAGGCATAATAGCAAACTAACAACTTTAAAACTTTAAACAATAACAACAAGGCCATTAGGGTGAAAACACACTAGGGTGTTTCAATTATGATGGATTAGAGTCCCCTTTCAAAGCCCTTTTGTAGTGTAATTGAAAATTGGTTTAAAATATGAATATTTAGATGATATTCAAAATAACAATTTTTTTTGCCATTTCCGATTTCAAGTCATGATGCTATAAGACATATAAAAAATATCATAAAAGAATTTTTTAAATGTTTTGAAAGGTTTTAAAAATAATTATAATTATTGGGATTTTGAAAAGTCCATCAAATAATAAATTAAGCTCACATTTGATTCATTCAATGGATCTTTAATTTCTAAAACATAATTCATCCAATATCTCAAGGTTTCATACACATAAGACTAACACATTGTAAGATAAAAGTTCATATCCATGAATTTTGTAGGGCGTGATAGAATTTGACACCAAGATTCAAACGTCCATTATTCATTAAATTTTTAGGACTTTGATGTGGTTTTTTGCATTTTAAAAATGCCAAATTTATTAGCATTACATATGTGAATCCTTTTTTTGATATTTAAATGAAAATGTTAATGTTTTGAATTTAAATTTCAAAGAGATGCACGAAAAACTATAATTGTGACACCTAAAAAGGGATTACATAGTGTATGAATGCCCATCATGGGTAGGATGAACATTAATTTCACACGAGTATAAATAATATCAAAAGTAACATAAAAAACTCCATCAATAATTGCATCTTCTCCATAATGAAATTCATATTTCATAAAACATTAATCATTCAACATAAAAGGAAACAATTGCAAAAATTAAAAGTCGAATACAAAAGAATGACAAAAAAGAATTCAAATATCAAATCTTAAGGCAATTAAAAAAAAACATGAACCTCACATGCTTGTTGACATTTTTTGCCATTCCCTTGAAAGACATCATTTGTAGCAATTTTTGGACATCTTGCATGTAACTTGGAAGTTTGCATGTGTACAAGTTTGATGAACATAAGTTATAAAAATGAGGTTGAATTATTTTCAAACAAAAACAATTCCTTAGAAAAAAATTGGAAACATTTATTTCGGTCTTTTCGCAAGCATCCATATTTTCATTAAATGCCTCCTCATAATAGAACAAGTAACCAAATTTCAATTCACCTTTAATAATCCACTCCATTGTTTAATTTTGTAAATGCATATCAATTTGTTTATATCTGCACAACAAAAAACTAAAACTAAAATGCAAAAACACAAAATCACATTTAAAATAATAAAATAAAATAAAACAATGCAAATCAAAATTAAAAAAAACAAGTTAGATTACTTACTTATTATGAAAAATAGGATCCATTTGGCTTGTCTCATATCAAATCCCATATGTAGCATTCATAATTATGGCTCTAACTTCAAAATCCAAAACTATACCTGTCAGCAAAGGGTTCTATCACAGGTTCAATAGTTAATCAAATCCAGAGGTTAATTTTACTTCTTGGTTGGAAAATTTATCAGAGCATTGAACTACTCCTCTTTATTTATTGGGATTCTATTTATAAGGATTTGTTTTTCAAAGGAGGTACCCTGAGAAAATTAAAAATACGTCCGAAGTGGCTTCTCAAGCTATAATTACAAGAAATATGGATTATTCATTTCATCCATTTGGGTGATTTTAATATCCCAACTAGTCTTTTTAGATAAAAAATATTTCTTAAATCAATAAAATCAATAATAAGCTTGCCCATGATAAGTTACAACTAATTTCGAATAAGAGTAAGTAAACCATACATTTTAGAAGCTTTCCATTTAAATTTGTAACACAAAAATAATATAAGTGAGCCATATTTGTCACCAAACTAAACAATAAGGTGACAATGAAAAACTTTTTATAGGTTTCAATAACATCAATAATTTGATAATTTATAGCATGTTAATGTTGATTTGCAAAATAATGAGTAATGTCTATCTTCTAAATTTTGGAAATTCCTTGATAAAATTTCATAATGACACCATTAGGTAATGAAAGTAAAATGAATTCATCAAATCCACAATGTGAAGTTCAAATAACCCCCTACAAAACAAATTCACATACAAAAGTATTTGAATATGATATTAAAAACCAAATGGAAATGTGATCTAACACATTGTTTATATTAACATCCTATGTTCTTTTTCAATGATTATCACATCAAATTTTTTAATGAATTTACCAAGACCAATTATTAAGGTTTAATGTTATAAACATCACTTTCACATGATAAATGAAATTAATTCATATGGATGTTCATCCATAATTTCTAGTTAACTTTCAATTCATTCTTAATCAATTTCAAGTTCACTTCTAGTTAATTCATAGTTTATTTTTAGTTCACTTTTACTT
>Ga0209208_10010056_pt1 | contig 12355 bp, 7 predicted proteins | sample S1TSphfallax_3_FD_187694 | JGI IMG/M metagenome (GOLD analysis project Ga0209208, IMG submission 187694) | Host-associated microbial communities from peat moss isolated from Minnesota, USA - S1T2_Fd - Sphagnum fallax MG (SPAdes) (version 2) | ecosystem: Host-associated > Plants > Peat moss >...
TTTTTTTTTATTCAATTTTTTTTTTTTGGTTTGCAACTAAATGTCATATGCAACTTGTTCAACATGACTATTAAGATTTTAATTACAAATGTTGCTTGCAACTTAAAATTATATGTCCGAACCAATTGCAAAATGGTCATTTTCTACTACTATAAATTACAATTCCAAAAACCCAAGTATGAGAAAAATGAAAATGTTAATTTAAACCACATTAATTAAGATTGATGTTGAATAATAAAATTGGTTTGAACATCGACTTGAAAAGGTTACCAAAGTATTTAATATTATCTTGCAAAAAATGGCCTATTGTAATGCTTAGATTTGCACAATAAAAAAAACAATTCACAACACATGAACCTTGCATACATTCTTAATTCCATGTGGGACTGCACTAAGACCTATTTATTTTACTTTTTGGATTGAACACAACCATGAGCAAACATTGATTAAATTGTCTTTGCAATAGACACATCTTTACTTGGACCTTCTTCAACTTTTATTTTCTAGGAGAATTGACCTTGTGTTTTTGCCCAACAAGAATTTTGGTGACAAAAGCAATTCCTTACACATCTTGTTGTTCCAAGGGTGCAAGCAAAGTAAAATAGACATGTCATTGCTCTATGTCAAAAAAAATTACAAATAAGCGTAAAAAAATTTAATGTATTGAAAGTAGAAATTTTATTTTGTACAGTAATTAACATGATGATAATCTTTCATTTCATACTTTAAATGTTGAAAAACTCCTTAAATATAAAATTAAATATTTCTTTAAAATGTTTCTACTTGCAAAAAATGTTTAATGTTACAAAATGTCTAAACTCCATGTAAATGAAATATTATTTTTTTGAAAAATTCAAGTTTGTGGGGCCATAAAAGATGTTTTATTTATTGTCAAATTATGCATGTTATAATCATAATATATTTAATTTTAAATATGAAATAGGTTTAAACACCACATTGACCTAGTTACTTTCAAACCTACTTTGAACCTACCTTTATTATACAAAAGTTCAAACTTATATCCAACTTCCCATAAACCAAATGTAGTGACCTATGTTTTTATATTTCTATTTCAAGATATTTTTGTTCATCTACTTTCTTATGTCCATTTCAAAAAAAAAAATCATTTTAAACTTAGATTTTGGGCAGGTTATTTTTTTTGTCTACTTTACCTTGCCAACACCAACCCCAAGTTATTAGCTTGCATAGGAACAGGCTAGGCTTCTTCACTTTTTGTTTGGTCATTATCTTCTTGATCATTTGAGGGAAACTATGCCTTCAAGTTCATCAAAATCTACCATTTTGTTTGCCACCTCTAAACTAGCATTTTTAAACAACATTTCCTTCCTCATATCTTTCTTTTAGATAATCCTATCCATTTTGCTATAACAAGCATTGCGGCCCCTTCATCAACAAGTAACCAATCCTTGCCATTCTTATTTCCAAGACTTGTAACTTCAATATCAGTAGCACCCAATGCTTCTATTGATCTTTGACATGAAAGTTGCCCACACTTGGGCTTAGGGTGTCCTTTTGAAGTTTGGAGGGAATGCCCAAGAAGTTTGACTAGGGCAACTAGCTAAAACAAAAAGTGATGAACGCATAGGTATGAAATCTGTAATCAATCCAACATTTATGGGTATCATTAAACATCACAATTTGCCAACAATCAAATGATTTGATTAACATGTACAAATATACTCAAGCATGTTTAAAATGTATTATATCAAGCATACTATGAAGCTAAAACATTTGTGCACTTTGTATGGAAAATTTGTGGATTGTGATGGACTTGTATGTATATAATTGCAAAAGGCCATACCTAGATCTTGTTATTTATACGATGTTTGTGGCATCATGTGCATAAAAAGGATAATGATAGGACTATGCAATGGACTTTTATGGAAGCTAGAGAAATCCATAAAAGTATCCTAACTTTTGATCACTATTTATGCAATCATATGTAAAATGAGAACAATGACATGACTTTGTTATGGACTATTATGGAAGCTAGAAAAATCCATAGAAGTATATTGACTTTTGCTCACTATTTGTGGAATCAAATGTAAAATGAAAACAATGATGGGTCTTTGCTATGGACTACTATGGAAGCAAATAACTGAAAGAAGTCCATAAAAGTATACTAACCTCTTCCCACTACTTGTGGAGTCATACATAAAAAGGACTCTTACTGTTAGTAGTCATGATTATTCATTATTGCAATGGAGATTATCTATTTTTATCATGACTTAATGGGAAAAAATTAATGCAATAGATTATAATAAACTATTAATAGATTATGAAATAGACCTTGAGGACTTTAGAATTACAATCTATATTTAAAGAACATCTTTTAAATCATTCTAAGGACTCCCAAATTATATTATAACACAACCCAAAATTTTGGATATAGTTTTGACTTCTTTAAGTGTAGAGACCTTCTAACTAGAATGGATAACATCAACAAAATTTAGAATGCAAACTTTCAACATAGATGTAGATCAATATGAGTGAACATGTCAATCAAGAGTTCAAGTTATGCAAAAAAATGAAAAAAATATTAAATGAAAGAAATTGAAAGCTACACCTCTATGATGCATTCAATGTCATTATGCCTTTGTGGGTGAACTTGTTCTCCATCTTCAGTGGTAGCCAAAAATTTTGACTTTTTCAAGCCCATAGAAATCCACCACATTTCATGCATAGATCCTCCTCACATCCTTGCTAAATACACTTACTAGAATGCCCAAAATGATATACGACACGCCAATCATGACAAGCATGTTTGCAAAAAACACATCTAGCACCCCTGTTAAGGGGGTAGGATGATTACATGCTTTGGATGAATAAGAAATTTAGGATAGGGACTAATCATGGAACACTGTTGGTTTGAATTTTGAATTTTTATCATTTCTGAACCATGATGTTGTGACTTGGGACTACCTAAAGTGGAAAGTTCTAGGAAAAAGGAAGACATTCTTAGACACACGATTTTGGGAGAGTAAGAAGAGCTATAGATACTTTGAGGTAGAAAACTATAGATTTTGTTTTGATATACCATAGATTTTATTTTGTTGTTTTGATTTCATTTCAACAAAACACGGAATTTTGCTATAATTCTGATTTAGTTTAATTAGAAAAAGAAGTATAGACTTTTACAGTGATTTCTATGTTCATATTCTTGTTTGAATTTTCTATAGTATCATAATATGATGACATGAATTGTAATCTTATCTCTAGAGTTTTTTACAATGTATTATGAAGTACAAATGTTGGTTATATGAATATAGTGCTTGAATGAATTGCATAATTAAATGTGTTGAAAATCAAGGTAGAAATGGTGAATATATGTATGTAAATTGCAAATAGTTATTACAATAGTGTGGAATAATTCTGCAAAAATTAAAATTCACTTCTACCATTTGGTGACCATCTTGTGGGGAAATTTTTTCTGTTTTTATTACAATAACGAATGAGTTTTTCTACAATTTTTGTTGTTGTACTATAGATGAAAAAGTTCATACGAGTGGTTTTTTGTTTTAATTAAAAATTTAAAGGGGTATGTTAAAAAATATTAGAGGTCTAAGTGGTTGATGTTGTAAAAATTGCAAAGCGATCTATAGACTTTGAAGACGAAGGATTGTGAAACAAGATGAATCAAATGGTAACCCAAAGTTTATAATGAACAATTGGATTTGGAGGCAGATGGTCAAGTCATTGAAAGTCGAATAGAAAATAATCTTGAAAATGGAGAAGAATATGTAGGGCTTACAGAAACCCCATATCAAAATCTAATGTTGGACAGACAAGTTCTAAGAACAAAAGAAAGACCTGAAGGACACATGTCATTTTTATCACAAGAAGTGGTTTGACATGAAGTATGGACTTGGGGATCTTTAAAAAAGGCACAACTATAGATGACAATCTCCATAGAGAAAAATGCAATTGATTACTCATCCAAATGAATGGATGCAATATACTTCTCAATCGCAATATGTGGTTTAGAGTTGTAGAGATCAAGATGGAGCATGGACTTCTATAGTACTTGATCAGACATGGAATTTCAAGTCTAGAGTTGGTGATAGCTAAGGACAAGATGTTATAGGAAGTATACAATCCACGTTTGTGTATCAGTTGACATCTCCATATTACTATGAACCAATGGAAAACTAGGAGGTGGAAGAAAACACCAATATCGATGTGCTTGAAAAGATTGAGGAATTACCTACAATCATTTGAATATTTAAAGGCACCAATGAATGTGTTGGATGAAGTACCACAATCATAATAACATCAAAGAAATCTAGAATTGGATCAAACTAGGTATACAGTTAGAACATGAGATCAAAAATCTGTGGATGAGGTGGTTAAATTATTTTCAACAATTTGTGCATTATGTGAGAAAGAAAGACATGCAATCATGGATTATCCTTTTATGCCTTTCCACATCAGAACAAGTACTACTAGACATGTGGAGTTATAGAATGTGGCAAGAACATTAATGGATCAACCATAGGAACAAGAACCTATAGCCCAAAACAAACTGAAGTCAATTGGGACTACAAAGTTAATAGATTCGTCCATCTATTCATATTAGGAGCAGAAAACCAAAGGTCACATCCACATTTTCCATGACAAAGGATACCAATGGATAACCACTGATTGGAACATCATTGAACTAAAGTCAACACAACTTCACCAAAAGTGTTAAAAACGGTAGTTGTTCAAACTCAGAGACAACCTACTAGGATAGAGGTTACTCAATCACTTAATACAGTAATAGCAACCACATGAATGGACATAGTTGTTGTGTTCAACATGAATGTTGCTAGAAAGGGAGTAGTTATTAGATATGCAGTTGATCTGGGTCGTGGATTAGGCAAATTCTCAATGAGAAGGAATTTGAATAGAAGTTTGGAACTACCTATAGCAAATACTAGGGTTTTTGGGACACCACAAATGGTGTTTACTAATCCAATAATGACTATTCATGTCCACAAAACCATAGACCGACCATCAATGAACTCAAAAGCTACTAGAGGTACAAAAGTACAGATGCAAAAGATCCAAAAAGAGGGTATCAAGAACCATCTATCATAAATTGGGGAATTTATGATCACATAAATGGCCATTTTGTGAGGCCAAACAAGGTAGCTTTTAAGTATCCTGATTTCAAAAAAAAATGTTGACCCAAATGCTCATGTCAAAGTGTTCAATTTTGTAAAGAAGTTAAATGCAAAAAGTATATCATCAATGCATTTAGCTATATGTTCAAAGATATGACATCGGATTGGTGCCATAATTACATGTCAGAATTTCATGATTGTATTTTTTTTGAGCTTACATAAGCATTTTGCAAGCATCATCAAAAGATTTAGAATGATGAGCAATACACATGGGGCTAAAGAACATGAAGCAAAAAGAAACTTAAAGGGTGGAATTTACTATGAATAGATTTAAAAATTGGCTCATGGTTTACAAGTACAAACCACAAATAGTTTCATGACTACTGTGTTTAAAGCGAAATTATAATCTTACTTTAGAATTGCAACTATAGGAATGAAGCAGTTGACATTTCAACATCATAAGGAGGTAACGATGTTGTGTGGAAAAGAGATGACTACTACCAAAGCAAGGAGTGCATTGTCAATACCACAAAGTACAAAATAAGGAAAACTAACAAGTTTTGCACAAATTATGGAATAATTAATCATAATGTGGAGACATGCAAAAAGAAGGAGTAACTACAATGGCAATTATAGAAGCAACCCAACCTAATCAAAAATCATGGAAGACATCTTCATATGTTTATCACATTTGTGGTTTGAATGGACATAAAATGACAGACGTCCAAAGTTTACTAAAATGCAAAAGATGTTTCATGGGAAATCTATGGCAGTAAAGGTTCAACATGTTCTTGAAACATAAACTATTGGAAATATTATTCGTTTCTAATTCCCAATGGTGATGAATGTGTTAAACATTAATCAAAAGGATGAATAATATTCTCATCCTTGTAGTAGTTAGGTTAGGTTGAATAGTGATGGCTAGGGTTTAGAAGTGAAAATTACTTAGGGTTTAGCGATGGCTAGGGTTAGGGTTTGGTGGCGACTAGGGTTAGGCGACGGCTAGGTTAGGGTTAAGTGGTGGCTACTTTAAAGTTAGGAGATAATATATAGTGGAGTGTTTTTGAGTGGTCTTTCATTCTTTCCTTTCATGGTTTTGAGTGCACATAGAACCTTCAAGCTTTGTAGTTATTACAAGTCATAGTTTACATTGTAGCATTTGAAGCATATAACCTTTATAATCTTTTAGTTCGTTAATACAATTGTTCCATTTCATGAACCTTGAATGTTTCATTTCTTGCTTGATTTCAAGTTGTTTCCAATAGGTTATGGGCCCACACCAAGTAAGAGAAAGGACATTGTGTTAAAATAAGAAGTAGTCAAAGGTTTTGCTTGTATAGCATAGAAAGGGAGAATCTTTTTGAAGGAAGGCTTTTAGTTTATAAGGTTGCAAAGAGAGTAAGAGTCTTTCCAAGTGAGTGGGAGGTGTGCAAGAGATTTTTTCAAAATGTTGTAAGTTTTTCAAGTGTGAATCTTGTTCTTTAAGTTTTTGAAAGTATCAAGTTTCAAGTTTGAGAGTGTTTGTTCTAGCTTTTGTGCTCAAAATGACTTCTTTTGAAATGGAGTCCTTGAAAGTCATGGAGAAGTTTGATGGTGGCAACTTTCACCTTTCGAGGTTCAAAATGTGCATAATGCTTTCTAAACATGGGCTTTGGAAATTTGTTGATGGGAGTGCTACCTTGCCAAGTGAAGAAGTTGCAATGGCCGATTACAATGAGAAAGAGATGAAGGCTTTTGCATTACTTTGTGAACATCTCACGGATGCCCAACTTGCACACATTCAATATTGTGACAATGTGAAACGTGCGTGGGAGGCTTTTTGTGGTGTGCATGAAGTTAAAACAATTGGCAATAAGTTGTTCCTTCGAAGGAGACTCTTCGCCATCAAAATGCAAGAAGGAGATGACATGCTTGTGCACATCAACACAGTGAAAGCCCTTGCAAACCAACTACGTTCCATTGAGGTGAACATTACGGATGAAGACGTTTACATGGTACTCCTCATGAGCCTTCCTCCATCCTTTGATAATTTAGTCACAAGCTTGAAGTCCATGTCCACAAAAGATGTAGACCTTCAATTCATTGTAGCAAGGTTGCTTCACAAAGTGTCCAAAAGAAAAGAATGTGAGAGTTCCAAAACTACCGCATTAGTGAACAAAACTCATAAGTCAAACTAAAGGTTTTGTTTCTATTGTAAGAAACCTGGCCATTTTGTGAGAAATTGTTTGAAGAAGAAAAGTGATGAAAAAGAAAAAGCCAATCAAGCTTGTGAAGATCATAAAAAAATGTTTAGCATTGTCCACCACGAAGGTGGAATACATGGTGAACACCCAAGTCATAAAAAAACCCATATGGATAACCAAATTGATGATGGATTTACAATGCATGGAAGAGAAGAAAGTGATGGTGATTCAATGCGACAATCAAGGTACAATATCATTGACCAAAAATCCCACTCACCATGCATGAACAAAACACATTGATGTCCAACATCATTTTGTTTGAGAACGAGTTGAAAATGGGGAAGTTTAATTTGAATATTGTCCAACGGAACACATGGTGGCGAATGTCCTTACTAAGGCATTATCCAAAGAACGACATCATAAGTTGATAAACATGTTTGGAATAGAAACCTCATAAAGTGGGAGTGTTAGAAATATTATTCGATTCTAATCCCCAAGGTTGGTGAATGTGATTTACATTTATCAAAAGGATGAATAATATTTTCATCCTTGTAGTAGTTAAGTTAGGTTGAATAATTTAGGGTTTAGAAGAAAAAAACTACTTAGGGCTGATGGCGGCTAGGGTTAAGGCTTGGCGGCAGCTAGGGTTAGGCTTTGGTGGCAGCTAGGGTTAGGCTTTGGTGGCAGCTAGGGTTAGGTGGCAGCTAGGTTAGGGTTAAGTGGCGGTTGCTTTAGGGTTAGGAGATAGTATATAGTGGAGTGTTTTTGAGTAGTTTTTCATTATCTCCTTTCATGGTTTTGAGTGCACATAAAACCTTTAAGTGTTATTAGATATTGTAAGTCAAGTTTTGTGATTATAGTATTTGAAGCATATAACCTTTGTGTTTTTGTTAGCTAATACAATTGTTTCATTTTATGAACCTTGAGTGTTTCATTTCTTGCTTGTTTTCAAGTTCTTTCCAATAATTGTTTTGTCAACAACAGAGGTTGAATACATGGCAAGTACACAAGCTACCAATTGTTAGAAATATTATTCGATTATAATCCCCAAGGTTGGTGAATGTGATTTACATTCATCAAAAGGATGAATAATATTCTCATCCTTGTAGTAATTAGGTTAGGTTGAATAGCTTAAGGTTTAGAAGAAGAAACTACTTAGGGCTTGATGGCGGCTAGGGTTAGGACTTGGCGATGGCTAGGGTTAGGGCTTGGTGGCGGCTAGGGTTAGGGTTTGGCGGCGGCTAGGGTTAGGGTTTGGTGGCGGCTAGGGTTAGGTGGCGGCTAGGTTAGGGCTAAGTGGCAGCTACTTTAAGGTTATGAGATAATATGTGGTGGAATGGTTTTTGAGTAGTCTTTCATTCTCTCCTTTCATGGTTTTGAGTGCACATAGAACCTTCAAGCGTTGTTAGATATTGCAAGTCATAGTTTTGTGATTGTAGTATTTGAAGCATACAACCTTTGTAATCTTTTTGTTAGTTAATACAATTGTTCCATTTCATGAACCTTGAGTGTTTCATTTTTTGCTTGTCAAGTTCTTTCCAATACTAAAGCCATATGGATGAAAAAGCTCATGAAGGAATTAGGGTATATGAAAAAGAAGAAGGCAATGGCGATTCGATGTGACAACCAAGGTGCAATTTCATAGACGAAAAATCCCACGCAACATGCTTGAACAAAACACATTGATGTGTAACATCACTTTGTTAAAAAACAAATTGAAAATGGCAAAATTATGTTTGAATATTGTTCAACGAAAGACATGGTGGCAGATGTGCTTACTAAGGCATTACCAAAAGAATGACATAACAAATTGATAACCATGTTCGGAGTAAAAACATCATAGAATGGAAGTGTTAAAAATACTATTCATTTTTAATTCCCAATGTTGATGATGAATGTGGTAAACATTCATCAAAAGGATGACAAGTATTCACATCCTTATAGTAGTTAGGTTAGGTTGAATAGTGGTTGCTAAGGTTTGGAAGGCTACTTAGGGCTTGGCGGCAATTAAGGTTAAGGTTTGGTGGCAGCTACTTTAGGGTTAGGAGGTAATATATATTGGAGTGGTTTTGAATGGTCTTTCATTCTCTCCTTTCATGGTTTCTGAGCGCACATAGAACCTTCAAGCCTTGTTAGTTGTTGCAAGCCATAGTGTTGTGATTGTAACATTTGAAGCATACAACCTTTGTAATCTTCTTGTTAGTTAATACAATTGTTCCATGTCATGAACCTTAAATCTTTCATTTGTTGCTTGTTTTCAAGTTGTTTCCAATAACACCTTCTACCCAGCCATTTGTCAAGAGAAATAATTATCTTGTATGTAGTCATAAGGACATTTTAACTTAAGGAAAAATATGTTATCCATGGGGCCTCAAGTACAAGCACTATGCTTTAAAGGATGGAATGAGGTTCCAAATGTTGGGAGAACAAAGGGGTTGGAACTTATCTATCACCTTGTCAAGTTTCTCACTGGAAAATTTTCCACAAGTCCTTCACCATTCTCATTGAACAAATGATCTGCTAAGAATGTTTTACTTGCATTCAAGGTGATTGGAGAGATTTTGGCATTAGGGGTAGAAGAAACCTAACCTTCTACCAAAACCTTGATTTATTCCAAAGCTTCCTTGGACATACCTTCTACAACAAGGTGCTCATGCATGCCAAGGTGAATCATAGTTCTTGAAAGGGATTGAAGTTTGTGGATAAGATAGTACATTTGACAAGGGTAAATATTTACACAAATATGACTTGCAACACAAATCCTGCAAATAATTGTACAACCAGAAGGTCTTGGTGCAAATCGGTTAACCAAGGGAATCTAGGTAGAATCACCTGTCCAACTTACTTTGTTTTGGATAGCAAAGTGGAAGAAATGCTTGTAAGAATCATTAACACAATGTAAGTGCAAACACCTAGTGCTTTTAAATCCCGAACCAAAACTATTTTTTATGTTGAAGGTTTTCACCTTGCACCAAACATGACCATCGTACTTGTAGTCCATGCTTTGCATTTGTCCAAAATGGCCAGTTGGAAAATGGATGGGTGATAATTCAAAGGTGACGTCGTCGCTGAATGTGATGGGAAGAGAGGAAACATATTAACTTTGGTCTTGTTGTAGTCTAGTGACCTCAACTCATTTGATGAACGAGGTGCAACAAACATTGCTTTAAAGTAGTCTATTTGATTTTGAAGGACCTTGAACCTGATGATTTGAAGGCACATCTTCCATTGGGTACACATTCAAAACTGAAGCCACAAATGAATAAGAAACATTCATGTCAAAACTCACAGGCATGGAGACATATGTTAGAAATATTATTTGATTCTAATCCCCAAGGTTGGTGAATGTGATTTACATTCATCAAAAGGATGAATAATATTCTCATCCTTGTAGTAGTTAGGTTAGGTTGAATAGTTTAAGGTTTAGAAGAAAAAACTACTTAGGGCTTGATGGTGGCTAGGGTTAGGGCTTGGCAGCGACTAGGGTTAGGGCTTGGCGGCGACTAGGGTTAGGGTTAGGTGGCGACTAGGTTAGGGTTAAGTGGCAGCTACTTTAAGGTCATGAGATAGTATATAGTGGAATGGTTTTTTAGTAGTCTTTCATTCTCTCCTTTCATGGCTTTGAGTGCACATAGCCTTGTTAGATATTGCAAGTCATAGTTTTGTGATTGTAGTATTTGAAGCATACAACCTTTGTGTTTTTGTTAATTAATACAATTGTTTCATTTCATGAAACTTGAGTGTTTCATTTCTTGCTTGTTTTTAAGTTCTTTCCAATAACATCCTCATCAGAAGAGTTGTTGAAATCAATAAAGGTTTATGAAGGGAAATGTGAAGATGAAACCAACATTTCTTGCTGCAAAACAAAAGTTTTGAGAGCCACATTCACCACAAATGCAACTATCCCTAGGGTGAAGATTAGGCCTTGAAAAACATTATATCAAGTTGTCACCAACAATCTTATACCTCCTTGCCTTGACATCCTAATGGATGCTTTTAGGATTTGAAACGAACTCCTGGTATATTGAATTTTTTACAACATTATTGTGATTGTAAACATAGAGACATAAATAGAACCACACAAAAAATCATACATATATGATAAATTGCCTATGTTCTTGACTAGCTACATGAAAACAACTAAATTTTGAGTGAATCCTCTGGTTTTGAGTGAATGGGATTAGTGAACATCACCCACATTTGTAGTATATACAAGTTTGATATGACACACTTTTGGCAATTGCCATTATTCCTAACAATGATAACAACATGATGTTATTGACAACATAAAGACCAAGATCCAAAATTATAACTAATCAATTTGAACTTTAATAATGTCATCATGTATAAATTAGTAAACTACTAGGGCTTTTATACCATTGCAAATGTCAACACAAAACCTCCACATTATAGTTGCATTCAAGTCTCATATGAAATTAAAGCTTTCTTGGGAGTTCCCTATGTTTTTTATTGCAATAACTACATTATATTATTGACAATGTTAAGACCAAGATCCAAGATTATAACTTTTTCATTTGAACTTCCACAATATCATCATGTATAAGTTAGTAAAGTACTCTAGTACCATCAACAATGTCAAGACAAAAAACCAAACATTACAATCGCATTCAAGTCCCATTTGCTATACTAGAACAAGAATGCATTGCATTCTGGTTCATTATGTGCATTCACTAAATTTTGAGTGAATGGGATTAGTGAACTGTTAGAAATACTATTCGTTTCTAATTCCCAATGTTGATGAATGTGTTAAACATTCATCAAAAGGATGAATAGTATTCACATCTTTATAGTAGTTAGGTTAGGGTTTAGAAGTGCAGACTACTTAGGTTTTGGCGGCGGCTAGTGTCGCAACCCTAACTTGGCCAAGTGTGGGGGTGAAGCCCAACACTTGGAAAAGTTGGGGATTTGGAGTCCTCCGGGACTCCCGAATGTTCAGAGCTCGACAGCAGGACCCAAAACACCTCGCATTGGGGTGTTCTTGGTGTCATTGGAAAGGTCTTGAAGCGTACATATCGAAAATGCCCT
>Ga0209208_10010057_pt1 | contig 12352 bp, 11 predicted proteins | sample S1TSphfallax_3_FD_187694 | JGI IMG/M metagenome (GOLD analysis project Ga0209208, IMG submission 187694) | Host-associated microbial communities from peat moss isolated from Minnesota, USA - S1T2_Fd - Sphagnum fallax MG (SPAdes) (version 2) | ecosystem: Host-associated > Plants > Peat moss >...
CATAGGTTTAACCTTGATTAGCTTATGTTTAGGCTTGGTTAACTTAGGTTTAACCTTTGTTTAACCTAAAATTAACTTAAGTTTAACCTTGGTATAACTTAGGTTAGCCTAGGTTTAGCCTTCTTGTAACCTAATCTTAACATTGGTTACATTATGTTACCCTAGGTTAATCTAATTTAGCTTAGTTAGCCCTAGGTTACACTAGGTTAGCCTATGATATAAGAAGGTTTAAGTTAAATGATACCTATGATAGTTTAAGGAGGTTTAGGTTAGGCTAAGGAGGCCTAAGGCTAGCTTAGGTTAACCTAGATTAACTTTAATTAGCTTAAGTTTTTGTTAGTTTAGGTTAGCCTAGGTATTATAGGTTGTCTACGTTAAACTTGTGTTAACGTAAATGGAACTAGGTTATCTTAAGTAGTTTGGATTATTTTATGTTAACCTAGGTTAACCTATATATGTTTATGTTAATGTAGGTAAGCTTGGGATAATTTACATTAACATAGGTCTACCAAAGGCAACTAGATTAGGCCTAGTTCAATTAAGGTACATAAATTTTTTTATTGAGGTTGTATTAAATTATTGTTTATTCTTTTATTTTGGATAGTTTTGTTACCAAAAAAAATTTGTCATTCAATGGTTAAGAATTTGAACCTTCAACGTGGTCATGAAAAGTTCAAATCCTCACACTTGCAACCTATCTAAATGACCCAATTGACCCAAGTTTCCTATGTGGGTAGGCCACCTAAACTCTTAGCTTAAGTTGTTTTTAATCTAGATAGTCTAAGCTAGGCCTCTTAGCCTAGACCACTAAGGTTAGGCCTCTTAAGCTAGGTTGTTTAACCTTATTTTATTAAATCATTACTTCCACATATCATCACACAATTGAGAAAAAAAATTCATTTGTTAGCTCTAGATTATCACATGGCGATTCATAAATGGGCAATAAATTATTTAATATGGCTTAAGTTGCCATATGGGAATTTTTTATTTGAATAAATGTTAGTAAAAAGGTGCACTAATAAAGTGGAAAGTTGCATTAATGTTTTTGTGGCAATTTCTTATAATCCACATGATTTAGTTTAGGACCTCAAAGTTTTCATTTTAAAAAATAACTAAATTACATCGTGAAACATCTCATTGCCTAAAATGACCAAACATGGTTACATTAAAAATGTATTAATCAAATAGTCCTTTTGCATTAAAACTAACTAGGTCCAAAAATAGTGGAAATGTTTGTTTTAAGAGGTATCTTACTAAATTTTGGTAATGGAAAAAGACAATATTTCTTATTATGTATACAAGTAAATGAACAATCCATTATGTTGTTCATATAATACATCTTCTTACACCCATTGAACCACAACATATGAATGGCATTGTTTTAGGGTTTGTGGATTTCAATGAAAGCTCCATTGATGAGTTCAACACAACCTTGAAATTTGAGGATGTGCAGACCAAGGGTAGCTTGCTCTTTAGCAATAGACCATCGAATTTTATCACCTATGGCCTCACTAGTGCATAACATAGTGAAAATTATATTATCACATATTACACTCTTCCTCCAATTCTAGGAATGTATTGTACATGACCATGTTGTTAGGTTTCATATAGATGATGAATTAGAATAATTTCTATTTTAACTTCAACTTAGTCAATCACCTTGCCACACAATGCAAGCTTTGCCCATGGACTTTACATGGGCTTGGATGGTGGGGACCACTAGTGTTGCTAGTTCATCAAACTCTAACAAACTAAAGTTTATTAAAGTCTCGAACAAACTTGGAGTTGCTTGCATTATAGTGAACACATTGTAAACACTCATATTTTGGTCGATCAGTTGCTCAGCACTTGGTTTGAACTCATTTGCATTGAATAACTTGAATGCATCAACACTTGCAATTGTAACCATAAACACAATTTGATGTTGTTTGTGTATTCTATGAAACATCTCTTCATCAATATTTGAAGAAAAGCTATTGAAATCACCAATGTCTGATAAGGCATCATTGCTAGAAAAAGCCATGGAACAAAAGAAAAAATCCTTTTTAAAAAACCCTAAACGAAACCCCCCAAAAAGACAAAAATAAACCTTTAAAAAATCCTACAACAAGATTTAAAAGAAGCCCTAAAAACAGTAAGAAGAAATGGAAAACTCTAAAAACATCCTGAAAAACATGAAAAACCTTTTTTAAAACAAGAAACCAAAAAAAATGTTGAAAAGACAAGCCAAAATCAAAGGAGCTCCCATAAGCGAAAATGTTGTGATATAAATAACTTTTTGTTTTTTAAAAATTAGAGGAGCCTTGGATGAGTGAAAGATAATAAAAAAATGAAGCTTTCACAAGTGAAAATGAGAATGAAGTGAGAAATGGAAGATCCCCTCATATAGTTCCATGGGAAAAAAAAACCCTAAAAATCATCTTATGTAACCCATAGAGCAAACCCTAAAATAGCTTCATGATGAAAACAGGCAAAAAAATGCCCAAAAGTGCAAACCCTAAAAGTCTATCAATTGGAAACCTTCAAAAACAAATGTGTTAAAAAAAAAAGTTTTTCAATTATTTTTTTCATCCTCTACTTTCGTCACCAATCCCTAATTTCATGATTTCATCCCAAGTTATGGGGAATTTACAAATAACCTAAAATAAAGGATGAAACTGGGACAAGGGGTGAGACCGAGAAGGACTTTGTGGATAACTTTAGTTGATGTTAGCTACACTAGCGGTTTCTAAAGGTGAATTTTGCCATGAACCAATGATGTAATATTGTCATGTGTTGTTAACCAATGATCATCCCTTGTGAGAGAATCTCAACCCTTTGATCAACTGATGGTTGTGAGTTATAAATTACAACCCATAACTTTGACATCCATTTCATTAGCTACGGACTAGTTAGCATTACGGTACCACCCTGAGCTCTGATTGGCCCAATGATTTTATAACCCTTTGCTGCTTGGATGAACATTTATAACCGCTCTTTATGTGGATGAAAAGAGTGTATATTTGGCAAGGGATGGTTATGTCCAATAACCAGCTCAAGCACGTTAGTTATATCATAAATTGGTTTCAACCCTCATGCACTTCAACTATTCGTGATAACTTGTGCACTCTCACTAGTCACCTAATTTCCTTTTTTTTGGAAATTTTTGAAACCCTGTCCTCTCTAGTACAGCTCCAGAAATACAACAGACTGCATACACAAGGGTAGACAAAACAGATGGTAGTGATGAACTCTTACCATGAGGAAATAATGTGATGTTGTCTTTCGACGTAAGAGGATTTCGCATTCCAGCAGGTTCTTCAGAATATGTATATCGTAGTTGCAAAATTCAAATGGCAATATTCAAGAGAGGAGGACTCATCCTGCAGTGATGTTGTTTCTCAAGGTGAGAGAGCAGCCTCTTTTCTGCCCAGTTACTGCACATGATTCGATGGTTAGAAACACACAGTGTATTTAACCATAGGTTGTCCCCAATGTTTGCAACCAACTGGTCATTGTCTAGCTATGCATCTACCTAAGGCTACAATTATGTGTACAGAGTAGTCTCTTGTGAAGTGAACTGCCTTTCTATTTCCCAACAAGAATTTTTTGTGTATTGTCACATAAATATCACTTTTGCTCAATTTCTTTTTTGTGTTTGAGCTGTACATTGCGTTGTAGCCACAGCCACCATTGAATGCCCTAGACAGGAACCAAACATACCCTGCATGTCTTGACCATGATCCCTGGAATCCTAAAGACCTAGATTTTTAACACTAAAAATCCTAACCTTACAACCTTGACTGTAAAAAACCTACACCAAAGTCGGTGCATCTCCCTGAATCCAACCCATTGCAACAAGGAGTTCGTAAACCCGATCAGTTTTTATTGGGTCTACTTTAAACATGTGATATGCATCCTGTCGACTTACCTGTCCTCTTTTCATACTCTCCAACATCAGCGTCTCCTTCATCTTGAGGTAATGAGCTGGTAGTAACCGGAACTGGGAACACAGATCTTGCTCCTGGAAACAAGCAAAAAGACTCCGAGTGATCGGCCAACTGGTCAAAAACTGAGCCTGTTTGTCTAGACAGAAAGGACTTTGAGTCATGCTAGTGCATGCTGCATGTGGCAGCTTCAAACTTGGGTGATACCAGGCAGATGATCCAACATCTGCATGGTTATAGCCACATCAGAAGATGTTGCATACATGGACATACTACTAAGGAGGACCTGTAACCAAATTGCTCTCTGACAGGGCAGGCAGGCATATGGGGGATAGCTCAAGTACTTACAGTCAATGATAGTAGCTCCACGCCAGGATGACCAGCAAGATCAAGTGGAACTCCAGTTCTTTTGGCACCTTTCACACCAGTACTGGCCAGAAGGCTACTGCCACTCAGTAAATGATGGCTGCTAGAACTTCGACCCTTTTGATTGTTGTCTTTCGTCGTAATTCCTGATGATGCAGCCTCAGCCTCCTTTTCCCTATTCAAGTACCGATTAGACCGATGGGTTGCTTTTCCACTGTACAGGTATGCTGTGTTCTCTCGTGACTTCCGTAGACTTGCCTCCAGTTCTCGTTTCTTCTTTTCTGATCCATATTGCTCTCCTTCAGCCAGTGTGCGGCAGCCAGCCATGCGATACTCCTGCAAAGATACAGCAAGTTGCTTTCCATCTTTACTATGAAGGAAAAAAACTGTTATGCAATCTACAAATAGAAGTCTCACATCAAGTTTGATACCTGCACTCAGCAAAGCTTATCTCAGTTATTAACCAGTCACATACATCAAAGGAATCTATATACTACATATAGTACTTCATAAGGAACTCAATACTACATGCCCAATTGAACACCTTCCAAGCTGAAAGCACTCAGATGAGGGGAGTCCTCTTAGTATTTGTGACCAAACAAAAATATTAAAACACCATCCATGTTGGTTTATCATATATCTTATCAATAGGCACAACATGACAACCTCCATCTTCTGTTACCCCAATCTGGACAGGGTGATTAACTGTTACAGCAGCTACCTGCAATTCTTCAATTCGTTGCCGAAGCTTGCGCTCAGCATTGAGGCCAGCAACCAGAGCCTCATGTTCCTCCATTGTCTGATATCGCATAAAAACTCGGCAACGTTGGTAGAGTTCCCTCTCCTCTTTTGTTCGCTTCCGATCAAGTGATTGTTGTCGCTTCAAATTCAGAAGGCCCCTCTCCAATATAAAGTCCTTTCGCCTTTTCCTTTCATCAAGTCTGTCATTGACAATGAACAGGAAAAGGAGACAACAATCAACATCTGGTTAAGCAGAAAGAAAGCAACACAGACAACTTTGGAAAGACTGACGTTGTCATGGTATTACAAACCATTTCTGAAACCACAAGGAGCAACTCATTGACTACAGATACTGTAAGCTGCTTAGATCTTGGCAGGGAACAAGACATCTTGCTTCAAAGCCAAGCTCAAAAAGCTGCACTACAAGTAAACTGTCTTCCTCCATAAAAGGACTTTTCAAATGTGGGGTGGGAACTTTAACTCAAAAGTTTTAGCTGCTAGTTCAACCCAACTATTTCAACAGATCCTCTTGGACAATTAGCCTTGGCATTCACATTGACAATAAAATCTCCTGCAGGTGCTTAACTGGCCAACCAGGGTTCAAAAGGGGTTATAAAGGGGATTGGCACATTCCACCTAACAGCAAGTCTTGGTATATCATTAAGCAATTTCCTCCTCTTGAGCTCATAGACTTTTATTCGAAAACGGTTGGGGACAAGACAACTACAATTATTACCTGGATAAGTAAATGTGGAGCATTCGAAGTTTGAGCTCACGATCAGTTTCTGTGTCATTGTCCTTAAATTCCATGTCTGCCAATGGATTTTCCGCATCATTGTCATACTCTGGGTCGAATTCTTGCCGCTTTGCATTGTAACCTGACTGTTCAGCACTACTGATACCTGTCTTGTTGTCCTCAACAACTGGTTTTGGCTTCTTACCACCAATGCTTCGAATACTGTGGCCTCCATCTGATCACAAAAGAAAACCAATAGCTTGTATAGTTTCCTACAAAATGCCATGTAGTGATTTAGATATGTTCAAACCAAGCCAATTATTTCTACCCATCAGGACACCTGTAACTTTAGAAGTTCATTGTTTCAACAATGAGAACATTGACATAGAAAAGACTTTGTCACCTTCAGTTGCAGTGCCAGTTGCCGGGCTGTCTGCTGCCTCCTTGCCTTGTATACCTCCTGCCACTTTCTGGCCCTTGGATCCACGACCTGAAGTTGGCCCTCCAGAATCTGAAGCTACTTGGCTCCCACTTGCCCTCACCTCCCCATCATCCCCTTCACTTCCAGGAGTTGAAAGCAATGGCTTTACATCTTTGGTGCCTGCAGTTGCAATGTTGCAGTGTTCAAAAATTGCTTTTTCCAACATATCCAGAACAGAAAAAACCTTGGATAAAGTGGCCCCCATCATACTATCCTAGCAACTCTTCACCCAAAATTCAAGAATTACAAACCTGATTACTTGAGATGCTGCCCTAGACAGTGGCGATCAGTTCTAGGGTTCCATGAATACCATGGCACTGTATGTCTGCATTAGCCCCTAAAAGATTCTGAGAGAGGGTCTGATTCTCACAATGTTTGTAGTGTGAGAATTTCTTTTATGCTCTTTCACAACTAAAGTGCTGTTGCTATTGGGACATATAATACTGTACTGCTATGCTGGGATTGCATATTCTTCCATGGAATCCTGAGAGGGTAAATGTACACCGAGGGGCTATAGACATAGAAATGCCATAAGCATCCGAGACCACATATTTGAACAATAAGAAGAAATGCACCATCCCCAAAGTTCCTGGATTCCATGCATGTGTTGTAGCTATCAAATTGAAAGTTTGTCTTAAAAGCAAGAACTTACTAGCACTATAAATTAGCACTAGAAATTACCAAGTACGGCCATTGAAAGATCACAACCCTGACAAAACCACAACAAAAAACATGGAAAAAGTTCTATAAAAATAAACCTGTCAAAATACTGGAGGGTGACCTGCCTTCGGAGTTTTCTTCAACCCTTTCAAAACCACAGCATTCAGTTTAGTCCACACTATCTTCTTGCAAGTCGATCAACTGCATTGAAACACAGGTCAACAGATGGCAGAAGAGCATGAATTTGAGCAAGGATCTCGAATGAAAGCACGAGTATAACACAAACAGAAGACATCTGAGTGTAACAGCCTGGCACAATGTTCTTACTTAACCCTTGACGGAGAAATCAAAGGTTCCTGCTTTACAGGATGTAGGCCAGTCTCTCCAGGAGTTGAAAATGCTGCACATATAAGACCTTAAATCAGCTACCAGATCTTCACTGCAGATGCGCAGTTGTTAAGTACATGGCATATTTCTCAGTAAAGATAGGAACCTTTCCATTGTGTTTGGTCAAAAAACAGCTCAAAAGCTTGAACCTCATCACCTAGTAAACTATCCCTCCAATCTGTTATCTGCAAAAGTGGAAGGATGCTGTACACCACCAACAACATACCCTTTTTCCCTTCCTGATGTGTGCGGGCCATAGCAAGAAGCTCTGCTTTCGACTTCCCAATGACATGTGACATGTCCTGAATACCCATCCATCCATCACCCTTGCTTTCAAAACCAAACAATAATCCTCCCATCTACAACTATTACACTCCATAATACTCTTATATGAATGCTTCCTCTGACCCCTTGATCCAATCTGGGCCAGAGGGTTCAAGGCCTAACATATCAATTATCCCTCAGTCCATGCACTGAACTCAATCATGGGTACAGTTCTAAAATGTAGTAACATCATTTTATCCTTGTCAATGAAAAATAGTATCACTAATGGCCAACCATAAAAACTGCCTCTGGTTAATGATTTATGCATAATTATGAGTTACAATATACAGGCAGTAAGGGAGGGCTTATTACAATATACAGGCAGTAAGGGAGGGCTTAATGGTCAATAAAGTGCACCGGAAGAGGTGAGCAAGTTGAGTTCATGTAGGTTGTCATATAGTGGTCGAAACAGAGAGTCTTAGATTTTGTTCCTACATGCTCGGCAACTTCTCCCCAGTTCCCCAAGCCATACATTTCCACTGCCTGCAGAGAAAGCAGACCTTGTTCACATCGCATAAATCTGAATTGACATGAGACCCCTAACGTGCTGATTGAATCATCACAACTCTGCAGTGACTTCAATGTGAGAGAACTCATGAAATGGGAATGGCCAATCAGTGTATGACTCCACAAATGTCAAATCACTTTCCCACATCTAACTAAAAAGGTGATTTAACAAAAGATGGCAAAGTTTTTGCACTTTTCTCAAAATGGAATCTCCAAATTGGTGCATAATCTCCATGCAGTGAAAAATAGTGCAAGACTACAGATCAATATTCATGGTATAGGACGAGAAGATCATCTACTATGCAGAGCCTATTACCTCTAGCAGTAAGATTTCTTCATCTGCATTCCAGTCTGGATGGATGAGAGGAAATGACAAGTTATCCTGCAGCAAAGAACATGTGAATTCAGCCAACACCTGTATACTTCAACCCCAACCAGGTTGATTGAACAGTCACCACTAGCCCAAGTCTCTGAGTAGTTATAATTTGTCTTTTGCAATTTTGCTCCACAAGCATTCATTCAAATAAACCATCAGAAACATCTCAATATGGCTCAAATCTGGACACACAATTGACAATAATGTGAAGCAAAGAAGCCAAAGCAAAAAATGCCTGCTGTCCTCACAATGACTCGATAAGAGTGATTGCATTTGTGGGGGGTGATCTCCACACCCACTGAGAAGCATTCGACACACAAATCAAAGTCAGGACATTTGTTACACTTGATTCGGATCGTCCCAGAGATGTCCTTATTACAGTAATTGCAGTGATATAGAGCTCTCTTTGCTTCTGGCCCACCTGCGGCAATTCAGCCCCTTTTAGCACTATCAGCAAATTTATCAGGGTTCAGCAACTACATTTGTTTCTGGTCTTTACAAGAGACTCATCACCTAGTTGAACATGAGCCATGCACTAGTGCATAATAATGAGAAGTGCACAGTTATGATACAATTTAGCATCATACTTGTGCACAACTGACCTGTGTTAGCATCACTTTCCCCTCCTGCTGCACCCCGTCTCCTCTTAGACCTGTAATATGAACAGGGGATATTTTTACATGAATCCAACAAACTGAAGATAGTCTATGCGTATGAATTGGACAAACCAGCAGCAGGAGGCATATGGGACATATCATATAACAAACAAATCTCAGAACTATAGACAGGCACAAATCAAGAATCACTTTAGAAAACAAAGATGTGTGTTTTCAAATATAACAAACATGAGGAAGAGTCATCAACAATGTCAAGACACAACTCAGTAGTTTGAGACAGAAAACACTTTCAGGACCAAATGCAGCAGATCTAGAATGCCTCCAAATACACATATATAGGCTAAGACTTCACACTTCATGGAAATAAAATAGCTTATTAGCAACAGGAAAAAAATTCCAAAATTTTTAGAAAATAATATCATCACATTCCAAATAGACAATGCCTTTAAATAATAAAACATGAGCAGCAGACATAATAGCTGCTCAGCAACAGAGGAAAATAATTCCAAAAATATGAGAAAATAATATTATCACATTCCAAATAGACAATGCCTTGAAACAAAAATGAGCAACAGAAGCATAATGCAGCATATCTAAAATGCTCAGAAAACACTTTTAAGTAGCAACTAGACATGCCATGGACTTCAAGAGCAGGCACAAAAAACAATTAGAAGATGCAAAACATTAACATATATGTATTATTATCAAAAGAAAAATAATAGTAAATTCAGGCGGCAGTAGCAGCAAGAGCACGTGCAGAAGGTCAAATGTGGCAGTAGTACCAGCAACCAAAATTCTGAAAATTCGAAACAACAAGAAGATGAAAGAAAGAAGGAAAATGCAAGACTAAGACGTTTAAGCACTCCTATTCCCTTGGAGCGTACGCAAAAAGAAGAAACCTACTTGGACGAAAAACAGGCCATATGATGATCACAGCAACAAGCCGTGTGCAGCCATCCATTTTGCTCCACCACACACCAGCAACCAAAAACCCCCTCCCAAAAATGCAAACAAGGCTCAAAAAAAGAAAAAAAAAACGCAGGAAGAGGGCATACCTGTGGCCGAACCAGGCCGTCTCATCTTCGCCCGGCCGTCTCATCTTCGCCCGAAGCAAGAGGCCCTCGTGATCGTCCCATGGCTTGATCGCGCGAAGGACGAAGCTCGCGCGCGCGCTGGCTCGCTCGCTCGTCGCCAAAACCCTCGTCGTCTTCCTCCCGTGCTCTCCCTTCCCACCAAGATGACATTCCGCTGGTATTCGATTCCGCCTGATTCCGCAGTTTTCGTCTAATCCGCGTGTCGCGTCCCTATTCGCCAAAACTTTACGTAACTTTTCTTCTCTCCCGGATCGTATTCAAAGTCACTTTCTCTTGGGCGGGTATAATACAGGTTATCAATAAAATCACAAACCCTGCCCTTTTCCCCCTTTTAAAAAGACGGACCAATGTTGCATGGTTATTTGAAATTTTAAAAAACCATTTAAAAAACCACCAAGAATCGATTCATGGTTTTCATGAAAAAATCGACAATGAATTGGCAATTTTATGGTCAATTATTTGATTTTCTTAATATTGAAAAATAGTGGCTATATATATATATATATAAACCAAATCCTTGATTTTTTTAAACCATGGCTATGAATCATAAGAATCACCTTGATAACCGTGGGGCTATTCATGTTCCTCCTAGACCCATTCCATGAATAAAATTATAATGTTCCTCCTAGACCCATTCCATGAATAAAATTATAAGATGTGTCACTCCTAAATAATAGTTGTAAGATCTCCCTTCTTATTTTTTAATGGATACTCAAAGATTTAAGGTACCCTCCTAACACACTAGGAAATTTTTTAAGTGTTTAATGATTATATAACTTACCCATAAGATAAATGGTTAAAGGATATATACACAAATGGGTTGGGTTTTTCCTTTTTCCTTTTTTTTTTTTTTCTTTTTTTCAAATGGGGTTTTTGTTTGGGAAGCCAATTGTTGAGTTTTAGATCAAATAGCATCACAAGTCATTAAATGCAAATTTTCAAGTTCCATAGTTTTTGTCCAAGACCAACCCAACAACATAACCCAACAACATTGATTTGGGTTGTTGGAACTTGCAATAATTTTTTAATAATGATGTTTTGTTCCCATTCAATGTTTGTGTAAATAATTATACATAATTAGGGTTTGTGACATGTTCTTGTGTTTTGCAAATGAAAAGGATGCTTCTAAAACAAAAGAAGCCCTATAACGAAGATTCTTTCAAGACCTAACCAACTCAAAAATTGTGAAGAATATTTCCAAATTTTGTCTATAAAGTTCATTAACAAAAAATAAGCAAGATCATTAAGAATGTCATGCATGGCCCAATAATTTCGAAGATGAGGAAAACAAATGGTGTCATAGCACTAGTAAAAGACCAATTCATGTAAGTTAGTTAAAAACAAAAGGCAAGACTAGGATGATGATATTCATCCTTTTTAATTGTGAAATAGATGTTAATTGTGTATTAAGTTATAATAAAAAATGAAAGTCATGTTACGAGGTGAAAGTTGTGTGTGGATTTCAAGAAGCCCCACTTTAAAGACCTTATCTAGCACAAAAATAGAAGCACTCATGTTTTCACAATGTTTTTCATCAATATGCACTAGGTTAATGACATACATGTTATATGAGTTATTTTGTCATGTAAAGTTCAAAATGATAAAACCTTACATGACAAAAGAAGGTAAGGTAGTTTGGTGCAATCCAATTATACTTTAAAAATGATCACCAAGTTTCTATGAGATTATGAACTTCCTTTTAAAAAGCTTCATGTGATATACATACGAAGTGTTTAAAAAAACATATGGACCTCTTAAGTGACATATAGTTGAATTAAGAAGTTATTAATAGCAATAGTCAAATCAAGGATTTAGTCAAAAGAAAATAATCATAGAGAATATGTCAATGAAGAAAAAGTTAATGCACATAGAATCCTATGATCTATATAAATTTCAAATTGCAAAAGAAGTTACTTTAAAATTTTATTATTTTTTCCAAATTGTGGATTGAAGTTATCCCATCAAGCTTAGATGTGATCTATGTATTGTACTATCATTAAATATGGCTATGTAAAATAAAAATAAAAACAAGGTGTTGAAGGTGATGAAGAAGACTAATTATTGAAGAAAATTTGAAATGGAAATTGATGGCTAACAATGAAAGATTAGAGAATCTTCACAAAAAAGTTATAGAAAA
>Ga0209208_10010060_pt1 | contig 12349 bp, 8 predicted proteins | sample S1TSphfallax_3_FD_187694 | JGI IMG/M metagenome (GOLD analysis project Ga0209208, IMG submission 187694) | Host-associated microbial communities from peat moss isolated from Minnesota, USA - S1T2_Fd - Sphagnum fallax MG (SPAdes) (version 2) | ecosystem: Host-associated > Plants > Peat moss >...
ATGGCACCAATGCATCAATTCATGCTACCCTTCTTTAAACTATGTATTATATTAAATACTAGGTGATGTCAAATAGCCTTTTCTTAAAGTAACATTTTCATATATTGCAATCTAACATGTTGCCTCCTCCCACCAACATGGGGTTCTAGGCCCTCAATGGCTTGTTCCTATGCAAAACAAACAACTATCTTTTGGGCTCCATATTTTTGTTTTTGTCAATCTTAGTTCTAATGAACCAACAATTGACATATGTGTTTGAATTTGAATCTTTAGCTAAAAGATTTGTGACATTGCCAAACAAGATTGAACAAAATCCATTAGCACCTAATAGAATGATTGTTTACCTTACCGAACCCATTCGATAATACATAACATTCAATCAACAATAACGACTTAAATGGAATGTTTAAATATTTAACAAATGTTTAATGGTATGGATTTGTATAAACCCAAGGGTGTTATTATGAACGTGGTGCACCTAAACACCCAACAATTTTAATTGATACCTTAAAACCCTTGTACCTATGTTGGTTATGTATGTATTAATTACTGTTGAATTTGTTGAATATTTCAAAAAATACCTACTACAAAGTTGAAATTTTGAAAGAGATTGTTAAATAGACTAATTTCATTATTTATTTAAATTTAAATTTTTATTTTTTTATTGTCAAGAATAAATGAAACAATATTATTAAGGACCTTGTTGTTGAATTACATTAAAGTTTACAATATAAAAGGTTAATCCTCCCATTGTGAAAAATAATTTCTTTCATTATTAGGAACAAAACATCTTGGTGTCATGGACATTAAACATACTAGATTTTTTTTTTGAATAATATGTTTAAAAGTTTCTAAAAGTTTTTAAAATATCATTGAAGAATATGCATATTTTTTAAGCATTAAAATAAGGTTTTAAAAAATTAATTAATAGAAAAAATATAAGAATAAGTAATTAAAAATTCTAGAATATTTATAAGAAATTTCTTCCAAAAATGATTCGTCCAAAAATTTTAAACATGTAATTGATGGAAGTTTATGAAAAAAAGAGTGAACATAAAATTTTAAAAGACATGGTTGGTGGAAATTTACAAAAGGTTTAGTGGGTGGAACTTTTTAGAAGGTTGGTGAACTTCTAATATAAATAAAGGGCCTAAGGGCGCCACCTTCAAACATCTCAACACAAGTTATGACACATATATTCCTAGTCTATCTCATGTTTAACTTGCATCATGTTTTATTCAAACAATAATATAATTTAATTTTAGTTCATTGTTGAATTATTTAGTTATCAAATCCATATATTTTCTTCCAAATTGTATGTGTGTCTTGTCCTTAACACTTGGCTTCTACCTTTAATTATGTTTGAAAATCACATATTACGTTTCCAAGAAAAAATTATGAAGTTTAAGTATTAATGTTGAAACATAAGATTCAACTTTGTGACCACCATTGGTAAATGTGTCTTTTGCAACCATTAACCCATGTCCTTCTTGTCAAAATAAATGGAAGGATTAACTTTGTTATTTTTAAGGTTATCATGCCCATTCAATGCCATAGACAATGTGGGTCGTTGGGGATTTAATATGCCATGATAATAAGGGTTCAAAGGATTGGGATTTCATTACTTTTCATTAATGGATGAATGTATTGTATTATTTGACATGAAGAATTTAGTTTGGGCCATAGTTCTTTATACTACCATTTCAAATTTGGCACTAATTATATATTTTTAGTTTTGTCAAAAAAAAAAAGATATTTATGTCAAAAAACTTAAATAATTAATCTATTATAAAATGTGTCCTAGTTCACTATGGGTTTCACTAGATTTTGAGTGAATTTGGACATTTTTACCTAGTAAAAATTGTTTAAGCCCCTAATGAACATGGACCAATTGTTATGGACAATGAATTGTTTCATTATTACCTAGTGAAACAAGGTTACTCTTAAATGAAATATAAATTTACTAAACCATTCATTTGTTAGTTAATTAACTAACAAACATGGAAATAAATTAAAATTTAATTACTTAATATATAATATTATTGATAATTTCATGATTTTTCTAACCTATGATTTATTGACACGTGTCATTACTTAGGCTAGGTTTAAAACCTAGCCTAGGTAGGTAGGCCACATAATCAACCTAGGCACCTATTTTAAAAATTCGATAAAAAAATATTCAGTCAACATACCATTGTTGACCACACACAACACCACTCATAAGGTTTGATCTCTTGACCTTTGAAATGGAAGCAAACACATTTACCATCAAGCCACCTCACTTGTTGTGATAATATGTTACATTACATTCTATTTATCAAATACTCCATTTTAAACATTACAAAAACATAAACTTTGAAAAATTCATATCCTATTGAAATTTTGTTTAAATGAAATGATTTGAGTTTTTTTTTCTTAAATTCACTAATGTGCATAATTACATTTATTTCCTTTTGAAAGTTTAAAATCATTTGAACGAAAAAATAAATAATTGAATATCATTATTCAATAAGATTTCAATGATCGTTATTTTGAAAAAGAATGTTTAATAAATGGATTTTTTTTTGTTGATATAATAATACTACCTATGTTAAACTACTTTAAATTATTATATGACTATTTTTCATTAATTTAAATTATTTCACCTTACATAATTACGACTATTTATGACTAATTTCAATTATTTTTGGTTATTTTCAACTATTCACCCTAGGCTACTTTTAGTTATTCTATGTTATTTTGGGCAATTTTAATTTATTTCACCTTAAACTATTTTCAACAATTATAAGTTTTTTTGGTTATTCTACGTTATTTTTGGCTATTGTAAATTATTTCAGTTTAGACTACTTGCAATTATTATAAATTACTTTTGACTATTGAAAGTTATTTCACCTTATGTTATTATTGGCAAATTTAAGTTATTATATGATATTTCACCTTAAGTTACTTTTTGTCTATTATAAATTATTTCACTTTAGATTATTTTTGGCAATCCTAAGCTATTTTAATATATGACTATTGGTTGTTCTTTTATTAAGGCTATTGGTGGTAATGGCTATTGGTGGCTATTGGTGATTATTCTATTAATGGTTATTAGTGGTTATTGATGGTTATTTTATTAATGGTTATTATATTATAAGTTATTGTTGGTTATTATATGTTATATTACAAATATTGGTGATTATTATATTATAAATTATTGTCGGATATTTTACATTATAATATCATAGGTTATTAGTAATTATTATTTTGTAGGGTATTTAAATTTATTTTTCATATGTTATTATTCTTTATTGAAAGTTATTTTTATTTTATGTCATTATGTATATATATAAGTTATTATACTTATGATAAAATAATTTATAATAACTTAAAATAATATACGATATACCATAAAGTAACATAGATAAAAAAATTTAAAAACATAAAAAAACCTATTTACTATAGTAAATTATAATAGTGAATTATGTTAACTAGTAATGAAACATGATGTGTACATAATGATACTATAAAGAAATAATTTTCACTAAAGTGAAATTAGTAAAATGCAATGAAATTATTTCACTTTTAAGGTCCCATGACGATTTAGGCTAGTAAATTACACCCCACTTTTGTAATAGTGTTAGTAAAAGCAGCCATATTAGAACCAACACCCTCCCATTAAACCCATATTGTCTTTATACTAATCTAATTCAAAATACAACAAATATTTTGTGAGAATAACTTTTGTTTTATTGTATTTAATCATTATATGTCGAAAGTTTCAAATTAAAAATTATGGCATCAAAACAAAAATTTCCAATTATATTAATTATTCAGCACTACTATGCTGAACCTAAAAAGTTATTAGAATATTGATTAACAAGATGATGAGAATCATGAATTGTGTTTGTTTTTTTATGTTATAAATAGAATTATGAAAAGTTATATGATACATTTGTGTGGTTAAACAAATACAATTCATTGTGGTGTTTTATTGATTGTGGGTAGGTTGATAGGAAGTTCAAATGAAACGTGTATAAGTTTATTATAGTTTAGGTAGGTAGCTTGTAATACACATGGAAATAATTCATTACCTTTTCTCCATACAAGATCAAACATCAAACCATTTTTTGTTGTCCAAATATGAAGTTGGTGGTTAAAAGTTGTCATTGAAAATGAAGTGAACTACTTGAAGTGTTCAACACACCAAGATTGAAACATGTTTCCTAAACAACAATGATAAATTGTTAATCACTTTATCAACTTTTTTTTTTCACATGAGGCTACAAAACTTATTACAAAATATATATTAACAAAATGCATTTTGCAAATATTGTGTAAAGTGATTGAATAAAACCACAAATATTGCAATTGAAAATGATTTTGTCACATTTTTGTTTCCCAAGCTTCTTTGTGGTTTTATTGGAAATATATGTTTGCCACTTTGAACTAGTTTGTCATGAAATTCAAAAAAATTGTCATGGTTTATAAAACATAACTTTTAAATTAATTCACAATTCATTAGATTTGGTTTAAGTAGAGCAACTTTAGGTTCCATAAATCATCTTTTTTTATAATAGGTAAAAATGAATGGAAATGTGTTTTTTTATATCCACATCTTTTTAGAATTCAATGTTGCAACACCATAGTCACAAGCATATTTTTGATACCTTATGCACCAATTTGTGCCCCATATTTTTTCAATCTATTTGAATTCATTTTAGTTGAACCATTATTACAAAATGTGGGTGTAATTCACTAGTTATTGTTCATTAAACTAGTGAATTCACAAAAAAATCAGTAAAATCATTTGGTGTACAAGGACACCTTTTGTTGTGGTGAACCTAAATCCAATTGGATTTCAATTCAAATTCAATGCAATGTCATTCAATATTTTTATTAAAATTAAAATTAATTTTCACAAAATCAATTAGTTTTTCCAACAATTGATTGTCATTAGTAGTGCAAAACGACACAAAGCCCAAGTTGAAAGAAATATGGTGGGATATATGAATTCACATCATACATATATATATATATCCAAATAAATGGGGTGTGTTAATAGAGCTTATCCATATGCAAACTTTAGCTATGGGATCTATGACAACAACATATTTGTTAAATGATGGCAAGTTCAATAATCAAGGTCAAGGTATTCTAATTGCAAGGGATAAAAGCTTAATTGAAAACTAGTAGGCTTGAAAATTCCTACTTGGAACATGGACCAAACTTGATATTTTTCAAATCATATCTTTCAAATATTATTTTGTTGTTGCACCATTATGTAGGAGAACACAAAATATTGATCATGTTTGTTTGTTGATTGAGTTATACTAGTCCATTTCCTTATTCAATAAATGTATGTCAACTCAATTTGCTTCTCATATTTCTTATGACTTTTCTTTACACTTGCCTACTTGTAACAAGGCAAATCACCCCTAGACATATAAAATTATACTAACAATCAACAAAAACAACGTCATATCCAACCATCATAACATCGTCACATAAAGCAGCTTGCTACCCATTCACATTCCATCAATTTGTTTTAAAACTCAAACAAAAACACTACCAATCCCACGGTGCATGACATTTTAGTACCCATAATGTGTGTCCCCATATAGACAATATTTTAAATCCAACACTTTTAATATTTTTTTATTCAATTTTAAAAAATAATAATGTCATATTTCAATCTCAAAAGTCACAATCATTAGAATGTATCCAAAATTTCACTCAATAATATATTTTTTGCTTTAATGTTTAATTGGTGCATTATTATACATTGCATGTTAACCATACCACCTACTTGGAAGCCCATAATCACACAAAATGGTGTTCAATTAGGTTTATCCATAGTATAAATTCAAAAAAAGAATAGTGCCTTTTTTTTCAATTTCATAAACATTTTTTCAAATATTAATTGTTTTTTAATATTTCATTTTCTGAATTTTCAGCATGTTAATTATTGTCCATGATTTAACAACACAACCATGGGAAGTGTTGATGTCAAAGTCAAGAAGATTTGGCTTTGGATTGTTTAGTAGGGATACACATTTATTACAACTTTCTTTGGATTTATCCAATTTTTTTGGCATCAAGTAGTATATATAATAAATTAATTCAAGAAATACCATGAATGTGACTTTTCATGTCCATGTTATATAATCAAATCAAATTTGAGATTAACACAAATAATGATGAACTATCAGGAACCATATGGGTAAATATGAAAAAAATAAAAAGGGAGGAGAAGGTGGGGATATTATTAAATCAATAAAACTTTGTCTCATTTACCATTATTCTTGTAATTTTTTTCTCACATTTTCAAAGTGAAACTTAAATTAAAAATTTAGGATTTATTTAAATGATAAAATACATTCCATAAATCCAAAGCATTTTCCTTGGCCATGAGGTTCTATTATAATTCCAATTATTATTTTTCAATATTTATCCCAAAAAAAAAATCCATGATAATATGTGTCTTTTCATGGACCACTTTACTTTTTTCCTAATAATAACCTCATTTCCCCCCCTAGCCATGCCTACATGGACATGAAAAGGCATGTCAATTTTCATTTCCATGTTATATAGTAAAATTGAAATTGACAATAATATTGATGTACTATTTAAAAACAACATGGGAATATATGAGGGAAATAAAAGGAGAGGGGAAGATATTATTTTAAAACCACCATTTCCTTTACTATTATTCTTATACCTCATTTTCACATTTTCAAAGTGATGTTTCAATTAAAATTAAAATTTTATTCAATTGTTATGATACATTCCATAAATCTAAAGCTTTTTCTTCACCCACAAGGTTATAATATGTACCACTTGTCCCCTCTATGTAATAGTATTAATGAAAGGGATTGTAACATCATCAATCTCACAACTACCATTATTAAGAAAAGTGTATATGAAAATGAATCCATTTGTTATACTTGATATGCCATCCTTTTCTTCCATTGGACTAAAATTGTACATTGCCAACATTGTCAAAAAATAAATTGGTTTAAACCAATTCGGGAAGAGCTACTAGATGTTGAGGACCAATCATTATGTGTAATGTACACAATGGCAAGCCCTCAAAAAACATGGAACATGGATTCCCTTGCAGTGCACACACTATCAATATAAATGTTGTGCATAAACCTTATTCAATTTATTTTTCTTATGGATATTTGTTGGGTCCATTTAAAGGTGAATGAACATAATGTGTGTACCACAAATTAATAATTGTCACTTGCCATAACCAACATACATGGTTCTTGAAAATTTATTTGATCACCCCTAGTATTTTAACCCAAAAACTATCACAATGCAAATTGTCATATGGGTGAAAACACACTAAAAGGAGGCATGTGGGTGTGGAGTGTGGACAATGCTTAAAGCTATAATTTTATTTTATTTTGGAAAATCATAAGAGGAACACAATAATTTGGATTGTCAAAAAAAAATTCAATAGGTTTCTCTATTTGCAAAGTTTCTTCAAAAATTGATGTAAAATAATGATGTTTCACGAATACTTTTGCATGCTCAAAACAACTATGGATTTTTTTGTTCTTGATTTTTTTTTTCAAATATCATTTTACATTATCAAATTTGCACCGTTCCTTCTCAAATTTGGAGTAGGATTTAACATTTATGATTAGAGGAACAACATTAGTTGAAATTGGTGAAATTCATTTTCACAACATATTTGAACATTTTTGGTTCAAATGGGCTTTTGGCATTAAATGTGAGGAAATTTGAGGATGTGTTTTAAGACATGTTAATTATTCTCATGTGTTATATAAAATGGATGTATAATATACATTATATAAGATCAAGATGTAGCGAAAAATATTTATATTTCACATATAATTATAAACTAGCTTATATAAAAAATACAAAAAAATGGGATAGTAAACCAACACATGAATATTGCATGTCAAATGCAAACCTTGAAAAGAACATTGGCTTTGGTACCCTTGGCTCTTTTTGCTATATTTGAATTCATATCTACAATAACCATTTAGCCTTCAAACAAAATTAAATCATAAAAAATTAAAAATTAAATCTTATTATGCCATGCCACATATTGTGAGTTCATCAAGTATCACCAAAATCTTGCTTATATGCCTTTTCACCTTAGGGTCATTGCTTCTCTTGAACGTAAACACATTTTTATTGTTTTAATAAGAAAAAATTGTTGAAATGTTCTTAATTCAAATTTTAACATATAAATATCTTTTTTTTTAAATATCGATTTGGAAACATTTCAAATCTTCCTTAACTAAATGATAATTAAAGCGTTTATGTATGGTGACAAGGTCATGTTACTAAATATTTTTTATAATTAAACCATTTATGAACCTTTCACCCCATTTATCTTGTGACATCAATATAAATAAATTGTATATGCATTACACCAATATCATCCATTAACACCAATCCAAGCTACTTAAATTCAAAAAATTGTAAGATTCATTATATCAAAACATCCATGGTCAAGGGATTACAATTCAAATAATCTTTGAAATATATTTTCACCTATCTACCCTAAACAAAACTCAAAGTAACATGATCATAAAAGGCTTTGCAAATAAACAAATACAAAATCAAATGAGTTGAAGAAAGTGTGCAATGTAATTTGTTGGCAATGTCAAAGATTTTAAAACAAAAAGTTTCAATTACATTTTTAAGAAATCCACTTGGGTTTCACACTACAACACATTAAGTTAATGACTATTATCTAATCAATTTTGTGGAAATTAAGGTCCATCCAAATGAAAATATTGAATTGGATTTAGATTTAATTGAATGGATTAAAATTCAATTGAAAAAAATGGGATGCAAATTGATGAAAAATTATTGCAAATATGTTGATGAATATTTTGTTTGGAAAAAAAAATTAAATACACAAATCTAAAAAGACATTTTTCCATGCCTTTTTATTTAGGAATGAGCTAAACAAATTATAGTTTGAAACTCTTTGAGTGACAAATTACAAGTTATGAAATTCCAACTACGCTTTAGAAAAAATCTCTTATTTTTGACAATCTTTATTAAATTCAAGCAACTCAATATGAACATTTATAATTGCATACCATTTAAGAGAAGGTTAAATGCATTAAGAAGGTGAGGAAATATTGAATCAAAGAAATTTAACAAAGTTGGAGCCTTCTTTATGATCACTTTTCAAAAATCTTGATATATTTTAATCTTGTTGGCATCGTTAAAATTTGAAGGATCAAGAACATACAATTTTAGAAGAATTGATTGATTGAGATACAAGATTCTTGGAACAAAATTGGATAGTTAAGAAAAACACCAATCCATGAAGCAAGGTAGTTTGTTTGTTTTGTTTTGTACTTATGAGATCCACCAAACCAGGATGCTTCAGATCACGCTCTTGGTCTCTTTGGAAAGCTCTCAAAGGAGGAGGGATGCATGGGCTTGGTTCCATGACGTTTGGACTTGTGGTGCAAAAGTTCTTGAATATCGAATGATTTCTTCACTGCAAATTAAATTAAATTAAATCGTAGCTGAAAAATTCGGAGGAATTGGAATGTGTGTTTGGTGTTGTTGGAAAGATCTCGATGGGAAGGATTTAATGGAATTTATTTGGTAAGATTTGGATTCAGGATGTGGAGATATTGATTTTTAAGTGATTTCTGCCACTGAAAATTCAAATAAATTCCCAAAAAACCAGGTTTTGGAAGGAAAAATCAGTTGAGGACGTTCTAACACTTGGGCCAACACTAGTGATTATGAGTATATGTGAACTTTGGAAAAAAGATGCAAACATGATTAGATGCTTCAAAAACGAAAGAAGTGAAGTTGTATTCATGAACATGGGTGGAGGTAAACACTCTAACCTAAGCTACACAAAACAACAACTATAAAGAGATTGAAGGACCGCCCCATCTTTATCCCCTTGCCATATGTATGTATGTCCATGGATATGGCAACCACGAGTGTAAGAAAATAATTACAAAAAATCCTTGGGTGGTGAACCCTCACCCCTATGAGAATGTACCCTAGATAATTTTACAGCCCTAGACTATGCAACCTAGCCTAAGCTAATCTGGTACGCTAGACCACGGCACACCTAACCTAAGTTTTTCTATATGTTCATCCAACTTGCCTAAGCTAATCTAGTTACCTTTAGACCACGGCACCTAACCTAAGTTTTTCTGTATGTTCATCCATCTTGGGGGTTTCCAAGCTGTTCATCTTGTGCTTGTACTAGTATTGGTTCATCATCCAAGAAGGCATCATCATCCATGAGAAACTAGAATGGTCCTCCAAACCAAGCAACTAAAATTCAAACTACATACTTACTTACCTGAATCTTGAAGGGGGTTTAGGGTTTTGGAAGTGACCTGGTTTAGGGTTTTTGGAAGTGACTGGTTTAGGGTTTTTGGAAGTGAATGTGTTTTTCCTTTCTTCATTTTGTGCCCAGGTGTTTGGTGTCAGTTAGTTTGTAAAACAAGCACCAGGAGAGAGAGGGGAGTAGTTTGTGCTTTGGGGGTGGCTGCCTGGCACCCAACAATAAAATATCTCACAAAAAAGAACCCAATAGGAAATGTCCAGACAGAAAGTGTAGTATTTGTATTACTTGGTGCTACATAAGACACTAGCTATATAGCCCTCAACACATGGCATGATGGCTTGTGTGTTCTTGTTGGTGGCTATTTGTGAGTGCTTTAGCTGGAGCCTTTATTTGCCTAGATCTGCTGCTACTTTTTTCTTTTTTGTGTGTCTGTATATCAGAAAGAGCTCTTCTTGTGGATGGATAGCTGAAAGCCACATGTCAGAAAGTGAGCAACTTTTTATTGGCCTTTGCCCCTCTGCTTGTTACATATATTTTCACTGCTCCTACCTCTACAGGATTACTATAATCACTCACCAACTGTGTGCAATTAAATGCCGAGTTTCAACATTTCATACTGAGATTTAGTAAAATTTCATTACCAAAAAGGCCAGGATACTGTGTTTAGATTCACTCTAGAGTATATAGTAGCTCAAGGGATTTTGGCCCCTATGGTAATAATAACAAACAGGTCTTTTTCTTTTTTTTTTTGTATGAGGATTTTTGAAAGATGATATTTTATTGAAACTTGAGATTAGTTTATTAGTTTTAATATCTTGAAGGATTTTTGGTTTCTTTTAGAAGATTTTTTTGTGAAGATTGTATTTTTGCATGGTGAAATATTTGAGTTTCCATAATTCTTTTTTTGCCTTAAGATGCTTTTTAATGTAAATGGCAAGGCCACAATGTGACACACCATTTATTTATTTATTTATTTATAATGTTTAGTATTTAAATTTCCATTTACTTCCTTGAAAGGAGGGGCAAATGCTACCTTTTTGTGCTGACTTTGCACATTTTGCAAGTGTCCAAATTGATGAGGAAAATGAGGGCATAGTGGTATGTAGAAAGCAAAAGAGATGTGGAGATATGTATGGTGGCCATGAAATCCACCCTCACAAAGGTTGCAAGTTTTTAAAAAAATTCCATGACACAACTTAACTTGATTTTCATTAATTCACCAAATTCTATTAAATTGAATTCCAATTCGACAATTGGATTAAAGATTGAATTGAATTGGATTGAATTAAAATTCAATTAAAAATTAATGAGATGCAAATTAGTGTAGAGGGTATTGAGAATCTACTCTACTTGTGAATCCATGTTTTGAATTTTTTTTTAATAGAAAAAAGACACAAATTTGAAAGGATACCTTTACACGCCTTTTTAGTTGGGAATGGCTAAACAAATTTTTGTTTGAAATTGTCCAAGTGATAACCACTCTTAATGGTGCTATTGGGAACTTGAGAAACAAATTAGTAACAAAATAAATCACCCAGTTTCTCTATTGCATGCCAGCATGTAGCCAAAAATATAAAGGATGCTTAAACTTCTTTATTTTCATATCTTGTTTATAGCCAGATTTGGCTAAACTGTCTTACGGATAATTCACCACTTCAGCTACATCACCCACAAAAAAAAAAGAAAAAGAAAAAGAAAAAGCCATATAAATTGGGCTTGGAAATATGTGGTGTTGTAACAAATATCAGAATCGTTAGTAACAGCCAATTCTGCCATGAACCAAATCAATAGTGATACATGCCATTGAATAAATGCTCCAAATAAGCCAATTACAAAAAAATAATCTGCTACTTATTTCTGAGAGGCAACTATTTCCGGATTTAATTAATATAATGAAATGAAAAAATCAATAAATATCACTAAAATATATATCTTGTTAATATGTCAATTGGGTATTATATATACACACACACACACGTATATATATATATGAATAAATAAAAGAACTAAAGAAATTTAAGAAATAAGTTATTAATATGAAAA
>Ga0209208_10010061_pt1 | contig 12347 bp, 7 predicted proteins | sample S1TSphfallax_3_FD_187694 | JGI IMG/M metagenome (GOLD analysis project Ga0209208, IMG submission 187694) | Host-associated microbial communities from peat moss isolated from Minnesota, USA - S1T2_Fd - Sphagnum fallax MG (SPAdes) (version 2) | ecosystem: Host-associated > Plants > Peat moss >...
TAGAAGTAATACATTTATTATACCATAACATAATAAATGTTCATAGTAATAGAAATTTAATAAGTTAACAAATGATGTGAACAAGGTATTATGCCCTATGTTCCATTGGTAGTGGGTTGATCGATCCTTTCAACCAACTATAATGTCCATCACTAAGGACTTAGGTTTGTAAAATTAAAAAAAAAACAAATGTTGTCATTTTCACATTGACATTCATTGAACTTTTCAAGCCTATTTCTGAAAGTATGAACTAATTTTAAGTAGATGGCAAAAACATGAAGGCTAGTTGACATTCAATGATCCCATATGGATCGAGTCATTTGAATGTGCACCACCTTTCCAATTGGTTATTCTTCACACAACTTTTGAGAGACATTCACGTCAATCGATTTTTTCAAACTTTTCATTCCATACTACCACAACTAGAGGATTTGAAGATGTGATCACATCATTTGCCATGATTGGATCTCCATTTGCGTCAAAATAAAACAGAAGAATAACCTGAAACAACAAACTTAATATTTGCATTTGAAAGAGGTTTGATGTTTTTATTTCAAAAATTAGGGTAGGCACAATATGCATTAATGTGTATTCCGACAATGAAAACTATATGAAAACTTCAACGGCCTAGTTTCAATGGATTCATTAAACCCTAATTCAAACAATGGATATAGATAGTACAAGGAAATTTTTGTAATGGAATACTTACTTCCATTTGATTATGTATTATTCAAGTAATTAATATAATTTACTATGTACTAAATAAGTAACTAATACATGGGAAGGAGTAAATAATGTGTCTTAAACAATTGAATAGTACATGGGTTGGGAGGAAGGTTTTTAATGTTCTTAAATTGATTTAGCCCAAAAAAACCCAAAAGATGTTTATTTCTTATTACTAGTAAACTATCCTAGAAATTAGTTACTTTGAAAAGAGTAAAATGAAAAATAAAAATGTTAGGGCCAAATGGATGGAATTGACAATGATTAGGTTCAAGGATCCCATCAATACAACCAAGGTAAGGAAAAGGATGGATCTTCCAAATTCATTGGTCATGAGGATTATTATCCTACCTTGAGTGGAAAACAAAAACCTTTCTAGTATTCTCATTGGGTATAAATATTATTGTCCTAACCATCATTAGATAATGGAATCATTTTCAAATCCCATTGGTTCATGAAGGGAAAGGAGGTCATTGATTAGAAAGAAAGATTTTTATAAACTCTCATTGACCAAAGGAAAACAAGCTCAAAGAAGGGTCTTATGGGTGGCTCCTTGAATATATGGTCTTTTGGTTATGTCATGGTGAAAAACTTATGATTATAACTGTGTGAAAGTGAATAAAAAACTATAATACTTATGTATGTGTGTTATTCATAAACACAAGGGCATGTGCAAGTAAAAAAACATGGAAGAACACTATGTGTAACATGTAATGATAATTGAAGGCTTATGGAATAGTTTGATGAACAATTTTTAGGACTGCTAATGAAAATAATTATTTTTCCTCAATTTTTTTAAAACTTCAAACAATACTAATGTAAGAGTTGAAAAATATTCTCACAAAGTTTAGTATCATTCGAGCTTTTGTTAGGGAGATGTTCAACATTGGGAGAAAACAACTTTAGACCCCTTCTATTAAGATGTTTTATTTTATATACCCACCCCACATTGGTCATGACCCTAAATTGGGTGCATGATTAATGTTAAAGAAGGACAATACAATGTTTTTCTCAATATTTAAAGGAAATTGCATGCTTCCAAGGAGAAAATGGGCCCAAAAGAAAAATATAAAAAAAGGGAAATGATTGGTAAAAGTGTTATTGGACTCAAACACATTCCCACAAGTTGAAATAATGCAAAATAAGTGAGTCCCAATCACTTCCAAGTGGGAAACCATTTTGGGACTTAAGTGTCCCAACATGTTTTAAAATTTTGGGACAAAAATGTACATGTAGTAAACATGCTCCAAATTGGGCCCTTAACACACAATTAAAAATGTCTTGATGCATTACATAGATATAAAAAATGGCCTCACTTTCCCCATTTGGACTTGTGATCTATGAGTTAAATGGCTCAATGAAAGGTTGGGAGTCAAAGTGATAATTTGATTATGAATAACTAAAACCTAGGAAACATGGCTCAAATGACCTCTTATCAAAGCTCGCAACTTAGTGTTAGAAAAAAACTTAATGAAAACTACAAGATAATGTGATTAGATATTAAAAGCAGACATGGTTTGAGGGAGTTATGATGCTTCAAAATGCTGGGACACTACATGTCCTAGTTTTGGGAATGCATTTTGAGACTCTTAAAGAGTTTTGGCCATTTAAATGTAGCCTTTATGGATAATCACAAAGTATATTACTGTACCTTATCATTAGATACAACCCACTACTAAATTAAATTTAAAACAAAGGAACTTTTGACACCTCAAGTTAAACGTTTATATTTTTTCACACATTTTCAATCCTAATTTTTTAACAACTTGTATAAGGGAAAATTCAAAAGATAAACATTTTCTGGGATGATTATGACATGAAGGAGGATGTTGAAAACTATGACTTTTAAAAATATTTTCAAGGATAGTTCAAAAATTAGTAAATGTTTTTTGGGTGATGATCATGACATGTGTTAAAGGAGTATGTTGAAGATTAGGATTTAATTGTTTTTTTTTAAATGACAAAATTGCACCATTGATAGCCCAAATGTGTTATGGCTTCAAGTTTTGTGTTATTTCAATATTTTATTTTTCAGAGTTTCATAATATGTGTTTGTTTTTTCAAGTTAATTTTATATAATTAAATATGGAATTTCATGTGATCACAAGTTTCATGAGTTCTCACTTCAAAACATATGGATACAACAAGTGTTGTGTTTCGCTTTTGTTAATTTGGAATGTTCATCGCCTCTCCTTACCTACATTTAGAGCTTTAAGTTCAAGTATTTTAACCTAGTCTTAGGATAATAAGCACTTTTTAGGTCTGTTTTTGAAGGTCACATATTTCTGAGCACAAAGTCCAAGATACTTTTAGCATTGATGTGTTGTAGGTTCAAGTGAATGCATATTTTTTACCAAAAGGCATGGTTCATAAGGCCTATCAGAGTGAATTAAGGCTCATAAATAACCCTTTTCAAAGACTGCATGGCTTGGGCTATAGCATCCTTCCATTGTGTCTTTATTGACTAAAATATAAGACAACCATTGAATATATGTTATTTTTAAAAATTTGGATTAGTTACTTAAGACAAGTGATCAATGTGTATGTATCCTTTGAAACAACTATACAAACAAGAAATATAATGAAAACCTTTCAGACATTTCTTATTGACTATTGTATTTATGACTGATGTTCAACACAAAATAAGTTGTGAAAGGTCTAGCCAAACAAGAAGAAATTTTTTATTGATATCTAGCAAAAAAAATTTGAAAATGAAATAACATTGGGTTATTAATACAAATGCACAACTCAAGATGTATTTTGCATACTTATTCTTTAAGCATTGAAATTTTGAAATTGAATTTGTGGAACCTTAAATAAATAAATTTTCAGCAAAAAAGTGCCAAACATCAATCATAACCTATGATATTTATCAAGTGTCATTATGTCATGAAAGCAACCAATGAACAATTTTGATAACAAAAAAAATCAAGATACGAGGTGGAAGTTGTGACATGGGCATCTATATGAAGATGGATAATAGATACAAGCAATGTATGTATCGATCTTTTGAACAGCCAAATATGAAAGGAAATCATGCTTGAATTGAATGGTAAGCCTTCAAGTGTTATCACGTTCTCAACTGATTTTTCCCTCCAAAACCTGGTTTTTTGGAATTTATTTGAATTTTTAGTGGCAGAAATAACTTTAAAATCAATATCTCTCACATTCTGAATCCAAATCTTACCAAATAAATTCCATTAAATCCTGCTCACCAAGATCTTTCCAACAACTACAAAGGCACATTCCAATTCCTCCTAAGTTTTCAGCTATGATTCAATTTAATTTTCAGTGAAGAAATTATTCAATATTCAAGAACTTCTACACCGCAAGTCCAAACACCATGAAACCAAGCCAATGCACCCCTCCTCCTCAAGAGCTTTCCAAAGGGACCAAGAACACAATCTGAAGCATCCCAGTTCAGTGGATCTTATAAGTACGGAAAAAACAAATCAAACAAACTACCTCCCTTCAAAGATAGATGGTGTAGGGTAAAGCTCCAGGGTGAGGGCATTCCCAAAATAAGTGCCCCCCAAGGCCGAAGGTGGGTTGGTTATTTTGGTAATGCCCCCACCCAAGGGCTTTACCTAGTGTAAAAGCCAATGCAGCAAAATAATTTTTTTTTACGGTGATATGCGCTCGATAACATGCCCTCCCAATACACATGTTATTAGGGGTGTGTAAATCATCAAAGCATTTGTCCTTCGTTAATTCGCCTTAAACAGATATCATGTATATACCATACCATGTTTCCACTTAGGAATCAATACATCAATCAAGAGGGAAAATTTTCACATTACTAGTGCAAGTCAGAACATAGATGCGGATTTGCATCAATAGTGGATTCTAATATATTTCTATCACATTTAAATTTGAACATAGAATTTACTACCAAGTAAATCAATTGATTCAAGCAGTTCATTACTGAATGTGAAAATTCGATTCACTGTGATATGGTTTTGAAGTAACATACTAAATGACTATACTTAATTTTTAAAGAGAAAATTTGATTTCTTATCAATTATAATTTAAAGCTCTTACTTCCTAATTTGATAGAAATGTTTTTTTTTCCCAAAAAATAGAATCTTGAAATCTTTTTACTAGTTGTGAACGTTGAGATGATGGTCTTGTCTTGTATATTTTTCAATGTTTTTACATGTAATCAAATCTCCCTGAAACTCAATTGCTTTTCTCTCAATTGTTTTTCCAAAACATTCCCATTTATGTTGCCAAAGTTTGCAATTAGAAGAATTGATAAACTATTCATGATATTTCCAGATTGCTGTTCAAAATTGGATTCATGTCCCCCTTGTTGTATATATACTTATGTTGTTTCCACATATGTGCACTCAGGTGTGGGTTTAAAACGTAGAATATAAAGTAAGTGTTTGAAATTCCCATCCAAATTTTGACATGTTGAAAAGCAAATAGGTCGACATACTTACACATGATCCGAAATAGGTTAGTTCAACTTGGTATAACTTACACAATCTTATTTCAAAAAAGTTGACTTATGTCAATATTTACACAAAATTCTAATTCAATGTATTCATCAATACACCATCATTGAATATTCATTAATTTCAGTTTTGGTTAAAATGAAATTGATTTATTGACATATAAAAGAACAACCAAAGTCTTACACAATCATCTTAAATTACTAGGACAATGAACAAAACAAACTGTTCACATAGTTTTTATCCAGAACAAATGGAATTTAATTACTCCCAATTTTAGATTTGCCTCACCTGCAAAACCTTCATTGTTGATTACTCTCTTCATGAAATCAGATCCAGTAAAAATCAGATTATTCCAATCTTGTGAAGTGATACCCAGTTTCAATTTCACTTCAATTGTGCATGAACAGGGATTTTAGGGTGAAACTATGGCCCACAGCTGGAGTAACCCTACAAATGACTCTTTGAAGCATTGCATCTTGGCAAAATGTGGGAATCATAAGGTCCAAATGTCTCCATTAGAATTCAACAGAACATAACTCTGCACATGCCTACCAATCCCAGAAACTGACCAGAGTTGTTTATCTGTGTTCTGTTGCAGAGACTGTCAAGTATCACCAAACCGTGAGTTATTTTGAGCTCGAAATTTTGAGTCACCCACCCTTCTAAACTCTCACATAATTGAAGCAACCAAGTTGATTGAATCGAATGGGTGGAGGCCAGGTTTTCAGCCCCTGTAAGTGACAACACAAACATTAGCTCAACTAGTCTAAGTTGAGGACATAAGTTCCTTCACTTGAAAAGATTGGTCTAGATCGATTTTGTCAACAACTTGAAGCTTGCACAAACTTTTGCATAAACAATACCAACTACCATCTCAAAATACTATTCTCAAATGTTGGAGATGTGATCAAGGAGTAGTTTACTTTGTGGCTTGTGCAATCATGTTGGACAATGAGTTGGCTTGCTCTTTGGCATTGTCAATCAATGTGTCCTGTGACAATCACACCTCATAACAGGTAAGAGAGAGAAGCAAAAGGGCAGAGAGATCAGAGAGCTCAGTCCACATGTGGTGCTTATGCTTTTCAATCATTATATTTTCCCATTCCAACTCTAGGAAAGGAGCAGAATTGCAATTGGGTCTAAGCTTGAGGGAAGACTGCACAAAAAGGACTGTGTAAAACCTCTCAGTAAGGAATCAACACATTCCATGAGACCATAAATATTACCATAGTAGGGTCATCTGTAATTCTCATGTTAGTAATTCAAACAAGTCCTACACAGCTCAGACCTCCAACCTGTTGCCCAAGGGAGAGCATTGAAATTGAGAATAAGACGAGATTATCAAAACTGTATCACTGGCAGCAAAGAAGCAAAAAAGGGCAGGAAAAAGCCAGCACCTGTGCAGCAATAACACGGGCTACAGACTTTTTGCTGGATTCCTGTAATTCTCCAGCAATGAGCACCTCATCTAGGATATAGTACGCCTGCATTGGCTCAAATCCACAATTAGGAACTGGGTTCTGGAAATTCAGAAGCAGCCCTAAGTGCAGAACCGAGGATTGGATTCCAAATTTGCTACTTGCCAGACATACTTTCAGAGACTTGCACTGAAAAAAAAAAGAATAAAAATAGAGTGATTATGTGAATGGCAACAAACCTTGTGGAAGTTGAAGATGAGATCCAACTCACAGACCTGCCATGTTCACACCACAAGAAATTCAGTTATGATGCAACAAAGCCAAGCACTTGCCTCCATGAAAAATCTACCCATCCACAGCATTCTCAAATCTCTCTCCCTTTGGAGGACCAGACAGAGCCTGAGGAGAATGGAACTCATGAGCTTGAGTAACATGATGCCCATTTCATTTATTTTCTTGATATAGATTAGACAAAGTGCGCTCTAGTCACTACATAAATGCACAGCATTGAAAGCAAAGGCTTGCCTTCTCCTTAAAAAAAGGATATCCTGTGCCAGTGCCACATTCAAGGCTAGCCCAAGCTTGCCAGAAAAATTCATTATTCACAGCTTTGAATCACATGTGTACTTATTATGCAAACAAAGTGGACTTACATTGCCAAAGTAGCGATCAAGTATTTCTACATAGTGGTGGATTATCTCAAGAGTCTCCAACTCATTGTCTTCTGTGTCCACACACATGCAGAAATATAGACTTGCATACCTGACATCCCAGCACAACCCTTACTACCTTCTGACTTTCACAGTTAGACAAGAAATCCATTGACTGTATTGAAGAAAAAGATACAAAAGAAAGAGTTCTTCACATACTGCATACATGACAAAAGAGCAAATAAGGAAACACAAACAGACAACCAAGATCTGAAAGCCAGCAAATTGTGGTACCGTTTGTAGACGACCTTAAGGCCCCTCCATTCAATAAAGTTGCACAGCTTTGGACCACGGGAAAGTATCATGCCACTCAGCTCCCGTATGACCTATGAAAAATACAAATAATATTATTTTAAAAGTTTAACAGGCCAAGAATTATCAGGTGTCACCTACTACATTCCACTCACAATCAAGTAATAAGAAACCCTAAAGCCATCAATGACCAAAGAAGGCAATTTGTTTTGGAACATGCAGAGCTGCTTGAAGATTCGACAACAAAAAACTCCCAAAAAATGGATCAGCCAAATGAGTACCTTGGTGCGCTCCTTCTGACTGTAGGGTGAATACCATTTTGTTAACCTTACTTTGCCCTGCCGGCTAATCAACAATACAAAGTGAATCTGCACCCAGAACCAATGTCATCCAGCCTGTATCTTTGCAAGATAGTTTTGCCCCTGCCCCCCCTTCTTTCTCTCTTAAGAATTGTAATGCTGTCAGCTCAACATCACCCCAATGAGGACTCAACCATGCCACAGCACAAATACAAAGCAAAGAGTTATTCCAGTTATTTCACCTTGCTTCCACAAAAAAAAGTATCACACATTTACACACGCCACAGTCCCACACCCTACCCTCTTTTTTAATCTCCTAGTTAATCCAATTGCATACAAGACTCCTAGTGAATTGAATTGCAAATCTGACAAGAACATGAAAAAGAAACTGGAAACTGAGAAAATTCAATAATAAAAAAGTGCTTGTTAAACAGGCCACGCAACATGCAAATGAGAGGGGGATTCAAAACCGTGGACAAACTGCAAGTATGGATTACATAAGATCAATGGCTTACCCCTTCCACACATCGGTAAAGGGGAGGTACATATCTGCCAGACCTACTGGAACTCCTAAATTCACACAAACCATCATACTATGCCCTAACCTTCTTCCCATTCACGTAGATAAATCACGCAACAGCAGCAGCAGCGCCAGTGACATTTAGAAAACGAATTTCAAACATCACAATCAGAGAATGTTAACTGCGTTTACAACATCTTCCCTGCCCTAAACGATGATCCACAAAAGGAAAACACAGAAATATGCTATCTGCCAGGCAAAAACAAAGAGAAATTTTTTTTTGAAGGAAGAAAATGAAGAGGAAGAAGCTGTGCACGAGATCCGAGTCCATTCAAACTTGTGGGAGAAAAATCACGCACCATGTTGGAAGGGGCAGGAGGATCAAATCAGCGAAGAAGCAAAGAGATTCTTCTCTTCTTCCAGTGAAAGTCACGACTCCTCTCGTACTTCCCCCGAAGCGCTCTGCCGGCTTCCATCTTTCCCAATTTGACATCCCAATCTGAGGTCCGCAAGCAACTGCACTTGATCCAAGTGCTCAAGCCAGGGGCGTATTCCAGAGGACAAAACGCACCCGCCAACCAATAATGACTGGTGTTTTGCCGGTCGCCGAGCAATTCATAATCGTTGGATGATGAACGGCAAGCCGTCAACGGTTGGATATCGTGTTCCACACGAGATGAACCACAACTATGTTTCGATATTTAACCGCGCTCTGAGCTATTTTGATCTCTCCCTTACTTGGTACTTTTTCCATACATTCCTCGGTACTTTCTCGCGTGCTTGAGAACGTCTTCATCATGTAACACATTTCTGCTTGATCTGCTTACAATATTTTCATTTAACAGCTGTAGACCATCTTCTGAGGCATGCGAATGTATGATATTGCAAGAGAAAATGTGCCTTTCACTACAAAATAATCAAATTATAGACAATTTGGCAATCAACATTATCAACAATTTGGCAAGGTAAATTGAAATGGACGATGAAAGTAGTTGTTTCAGAGAAATCTTTACTACATCAAATTTGCATCACACTGGCCAACAAGATAGTTGAAACTCAAACTCTATATAAACTTTCTATATAAACTTTCTGTATAAACTTTGCCTGATTTGGTCTCACCACACTGGACCATAAAATCAACATGCTATTCTGGAAAAGTAACGCCCTAGTAATTAACCCATTCTCAACAAATCAAGGTAAAATTTCATGATAAACATGTATATATTCGCAATTGGTGCTCATGGGTGAAAAGCTGATGCAAAAGATATCAGTCATAAGGATTGCGGAACTTCTTGATCAGGTCAGGGATATCTACTGACAACATATCATCCAAAGTTTGCAGCATCTTTGGCTTCAGCTTTTCAAACTTGTCAATATTACACTCAGAAAGAACCTCTTGGTAATGTTCCACATTTGGGAAATCTCCTGCTGGCAGATTCAGTTCCCGCTGGACCTATATAAGAAACAAATTTCCCAACATTATTTCTGGAATACACCCCTGGTGAAAGGTGAAATTCTAATTTTCTTCTGACTCTCCCAGTTTGACATCCCAAATAAAGTATATATAGAGAAAGAACATTACCTCAAAAGCCAGTTATTCAAGAGACTGAAAAGAAAATGTGTAGTACAGACAGATTACCTTTGCAAATTCATCTTCAAGAGTATCAATCAATCGCTGTTGTGCTTTGGCCTTGCCCATCATTGTTGGCATTTCCTTCTTCAAATGACCCATAATGCAAGCGTGGATTTTGGCTGCTCTTGCACGCTTCACAAACTCATTGATCTGCTCACTCAACACGACCACCAAAAAAATCAGCCAAATCAGGTTTAGATCAGAGCAGGCAGTAAAAAAAATCATTCCTTGGGGAGCTCTTACTTTTCGATCACAAGCCTTTCTTGGAATATCCTTGAGGTCATCCAGAAGGTCATTCTGCTCCTGCTCAAACAGGACCTTCCCAATTGGCCCAACTTGGTTTTCATTAATTGGCTTATCATTGAATGACCTGCACACAGCAAATTGTTAATGCTTCACTTGAAAGAACACTGCTAAGAGAAACCCTGAAAATGCCGAAGACAAATTAGGATGGTGGACCACAGTACCCAATATAGACACGCATCACTTCAGGTGTCTTGAGAACCTTGCCAAGTGACCACATAAGCGCCCCATAGACCCTCATTAGCTGCACACGCACATACACCAAAGCATCAGACTACAGAACCCTACCATAATGTTTGTATGCTGAACCAAACAATGATGCTGAGTTTACCTGTTGGGTGCCAACTTGGTCAGCTTTGTTCAAGACAACACGGATCTTGTCATCTTGACCATGCAGGGACATGATGACCCTCTTGAACTCATCACTGATATCCAGTTTATGGGGATCAAACAGCAAAAGAATCATGTCACACTTGGCTGCAAACCACTCTGTCACACCTGTAAACTCATAGCTCCTTTGTGTGCGCTGCTTCTCACCAGAGAGTACTCCAGGTGTGTCAACAAAAGTAAGATGCTCCAACAACTGTTGCAACACTTGATTCCATCAGCCCACCTTGGCTTTCATACTTAGATTTGTCAAATGCTTTTACACACACCATAAAGACATTCAGAGACAGTTGACAAGAACTTACAGGGTGTGGCATTTGGGAGCATTCAAACTTTGAGAGGAAAGCCCCACCAAACTTAGTCAAGCCAGTGAATGGCATGTTTCCTTGTACAGCAATTGTGTTGCCTGGTATGCTGCGCTCATCAGCACCTTCCTGAATTCCCACCAACAAGAGAAACAGAATATTGCATAAATTTCAACCTTGTTAACATCTCATCCCAATGCCTTTGCCTGGACATAAGTGGAAACACATTATTATAACACACTGAGCACCCACCATAACCACAACAAATCGATCTGTTGTAGGCTCTGGTCCAACATGTGCTCCTGCAAATTAGAACAGAATGTTAGCACCAATGAACCGAAATCCTTCACTAATCCGTCACACAAATTTCAGAGATCTGAACTGTATATCAGAGGTAAGAACACAAAGGGAACTTGAATCATCATTTACCAGGGTAGCTGCTGCCCAGAAGGTGCTTGATAAAGGTTGTCTTTCCTGTTGAATACTGGCCTAACAGCATCACAGAGGGCTTTGCATCAAAGTCACTTTCAGTCTGCACAGACCACAAGAATGTCTCTATTGAATACCATCTTGACCCACAAAAAGCACAACTGTTCTGTTTTTAGCACCAACAGAAGCCACAAATATGGGTAGCTGCATACCAGCATTGGTAGGGCAAAGTCATGAAATCGGTATGCAATCTCCAATGGCTTCAGCTTCTCGAGGTATAGCTTTTTCAGTCCATCAACAATAGATGTTACTGATGCTGCCGGTATTATCTGCAGTGAAATTATGATGTTTGATTTAGCAAATAAGGAAAACCCACATCCAGCCCATACTTTCACAATTAGATTTATATCACACAGGTAGCCTTCAACACCCACCTTCCGTGTTGGCTTCTGAGAGAACCACTTTGATGTTTGTAGCTGCAACTGTGGAGTTGTCCCTGTTCCAAAACAGGTTGTACGTTCAAATTACCACATCCACCAATCATAATGCTAATGCTCTATTATGGAATGATCAGACACTCCAAAAATTCCAAGAAATATTAAAGACCAAGCACATTGTAATAACCATTCTGGTTGTAAGGAGCCTACCATTTCCATTCTCATGTGCATGTCCATTTGCAAGTCCATTAGCATGGCCATTCACGTTTCCATTACATGTTGATTCCTGTGATGATGACATATGCCCGTTCTGCATTGCAACACTCCCTCGTGAAATCGTATTCAAATAATTCAGAACACTTATTAGTGTTCAAAACAACAAGAATTGTTCTATCTCACCATTAAGAGTTCCTCCAGACCATCCATTTTTGGTGGGCTGATTGTCTCTGCATCTGCCACAAGGAACAAAGC
>Ga0209208_10010062_pt1 | contig 12345 bp, 13 predicted proteins | sample S1TSphfallax_3_FD_187694 | JGI IMG/M metagenome (GOLD analysis project Ga0209208, IMG submission 187694) | Host-associated microbial communities from peat moss isolated from Minnesota, USA - S1T2_Fd - Sphagnum fallax MG (SPAdes) (version 2) | ecosystem: Host-associated > Plants > Peat moss >...
AGATCTATAGCGCGAAGTGATCCCCGGACGCGGGACCGCGCTCGCGATCACGATGCTCGTGATCGCGATCCTCGTCATCGTGCCGCTTTCGTCGATCGTCATTACGATGGCCGGGATCACGCCGGACCGCTTTCTCGCGATCGCGTTTTCGCCGCGCGCGCTCGCGGCGTATCGGTTGAGTCTCGGGACGGCGCTGGCGGCGTCGGTCTTCGATGTCGTCGTCGGCGTGTGGCTCGCTGCCGTCATCGTCGGTGAACGATCGCTCGCGGGCCGGCTGCTCAACGCGTGCGTGGACGTGCCGTTTGCGGTGCCGACCGCCGTTACGGGGATCACGCTTGTGACGCTCTACGGACCGCACGGCTGGATCGGCTCGCTGCTCGCGCGGACGGGGATCACGGTCGTGTATACGCCGGTCGGGATCGCGCTTGCGCTCGCGTTCGTCGGGCTGCCGTTCGTCGTCCGCACGGTGCAGCCGGTAATTGCCACGCTGCCGCACGAGTTCGGAGAAGCCGCGAGTTCGCTCGGGGCGACCCGTGCGTCGATCCTGTGGCGCGTGACGTTGCCGCTTTTGGCACCGGCGATGCTGACGGGATTTGCGCTCGCGTTCGCGCGCACGCTCGGAGAATATGGCTCCGTCATTTTTATCGCTGGGAACGTGCCGTTCAAGACCGAGATCGTGCCGCTGGTCATCGTGACCCGGCTCGAGGAATACGATTACGTGGGCGCGGCCGCCGTCGCGACGGTCTCGCTCGTGGCGTCGTTTCTGCTGCTGCTCGCGATCAACGCGTTGCAGCGCCGCCTGATTCGCGTGCGGGTGGCCGAATGAGGCGCGCATCGCTGATCGCGGCGATCCTCGTGCTCGGGGTGCTCGTGATCGTGCCGCTCGCATCGATCGTCTATGAATCGCTTCGCCTCGGTCTCGGCCCGGCGCTCGCGACGTTCGCCGATCCGTACGCGCGCGCTGCGATCGTGCTGACGCTGCTGGTCGCGCTCGCCACGATCACCGTCAACGGCGCATTCGGCGTGCTCGCGGGTTGGACGCTTACGCGATACCGGTTCCCGGGAAAGGCCGTGCTGCTAACGCTCATCGACCTGCCCCTGACGGTATCGCCGGTGGTGGCCGGGCTCGCGATCCTCCTCTGCTTCGGAAACCGTTCGCCGCTCGGCGCGTGGCTCGAAGCGCACGGCATCCAGGTCGCCTTCGCCCCGCTCGGCATCGTGCTGGCCACGATCTTCGTGACGTTCCCGTACGTCGCGCGCGAAACGATCGCGCTGCTCAACGAATCGGGCCGCGAACTCGAAGAGGCCGCGCTCGGACTGGGGGCGGGCGTGTGGCAAACGTTCCTGCGCGTGACCTTGCCAAACGCCCGCGGAGCGCTCCTCAACGGCCTGCTCCTCTGCAACGCGCGTGCCCTCGGTGAATTCGGCGCCGTCTCGGTAATCTCGGGGCGCGTCCGCGGCCTCACCGACACCGTTCCGCTCCACATCGAAGACCTCTACAACGAAGACAACCTCGTCGGCGCCTTCACCCTCGCCGCCCTCCTCGCCACCGTCGCAATCGCCCTCACCCTCACCCGCTCCGCCCTCGAACACCGCGAACGAACGACCCACTCCCCGTGACGCCGTGTTATACTAACTTCTCACTCGAGACGAAAAATAACACCCGCATAGTGTTCGGTTTGTCGTAGGGCTTCGTGCTTGCTCTGAGTTCCGCGATCGTCACGATTTCCACGCTTTTTGCAAGCACGTCCGTGGTTGAGAGAGACATGAGAAACGAGAATTCTCCCGTGTTCCCGAGTCTCGACGGATCATTTCAGCATAACTTTCTTGCTCGCGCGTTGCCGAGGCCGATCCTCGCGTTCGGGCGGGGCGGGGACACAAGCCTGGACTTGGCGATCGAGGTGACGTCGCCATCGGAGGCCTGGACGGCCGTGTTTGCTGAATCCGGGGCTCTTGTCGGTAGGGCGGGTCTATTTTCATGCCCGAGTCCGGACGACCTATGCGTTCTGACCGGATGTGCGGCGTACGTCTTCAATACGACGCGATCGGTTGACCACGCTCCACTCGTAATCGAATATGTCGTCGACGCAATACCCGTGGTCGAGGCCTCAATGCTTGTCTTAGTGAGATTCGATTCTGCTATTGGACTTGGAAGAAACGGCGTCGCTTGGCGATCAAAACGTCTATGCGACGACGAACTTTCGCTGACGCGAGTGACCGGTAGCGTAGTCGGCGGAAGAGGCTTCTTGCACGGCAAGTATATTGAGTGTCGCCTCGATTCTGCTACTGGAAAAATACTGACGTAAGGCTCTCCGATTGTTCCCCAAACGGAAGACAGGTTTGGGTTGCGATTTCATCGATCGGGCATATCCTAGTCTCCTTGGAAGTACTCGGGAAAAAGTGGATGATGCTTTCTTATCCAACTATTGCCGGAGTCAGATCCGCGTTGTTCTATCGCCGATATTGCTCACTCATGCGTGGCGTGCCAGCGTTGTCGTGACGTACTGATTGAGGCTGACGCCCTCGCTCTCTGCGCGTCGCGCGAGATCGCGGTGCAACGTCTTGGGCAAGCGCACCATGAACTTGCCGCTGAAGTCCTCGGCCGAAATCGGCTCGGGGATCGTCTCGTTATCCTCGATTTTCGCCGCGATCCATGCGCTCATCGCGTCGTCGAGCATCTCGATCACGTCGGCCTGGGTATCTCCCTCGGTCATGCATCCCGGAAACTCGACGATGCGCCCGAACCAGGTGCAGTCGGCGTTGCGGACGAGTTCGCGCGCGTAGGGCATGGCGAGGCGCCTGGTGATTTCCGCCTCGGTGGTCATAGCGTTTTCGAGAAGTCGCTGGGCCCGTTGCGAATCGATCAAACCCACGTCAGGATGATACTATATGTGGTATCACAACGCAACCGCAGGAATTATGTGCCGTCACCCCGCGGAGCGCAGGCGCACGACGAAGCGTGATCCGCCTTCGAGATGCACGCTGCCGCCGTGGAGTTCGGCGATGCGCCGGCAAATTGCGAGGCCGATGCCGGTGCCGGAATCGTGCGGTGATGCTTTGATGAAGCGCTCGAAGATGCGGTCGCGTAGCTCCGGTGGGACGCCGCCGCCGTCGTCTTCGACGGTGAGGCGAATTTGCGCGTCGATGCACGCGATCGTCACGTCGACACGAGAGCGCGCGTAGCGGACGGCATTGTCGATCAGATTGTCCACGAGCCGGCGCAAGTCTCTCGCGTCCCCGATGACATAGGCACCTTCCGGCGGAGCGGCAAGGGTAATGTCCGCGGTAACGCCGGGCAAACTCTCGGTGGTAACGCCGCGCCTGGTCTCCGCATTGGCGCTGCGCAGCCGCACCGTCTCTATCGCGCTGCGCGCGAGCGGCACGAGATCGACTGGTTCGTGATGCGCGGTCGTCACGTGATCGCCGCGCATCAAGAAGAGCAGATCGCCGACGACGGCTGACGCGTCGAGCGCCACGCTCGCGATGCGTGCAAGCGCGTCCGGGCCGGCGGCTTGCGCGAGGCTTGCGATCGTCGCGAGCGGCGTTCGCAGCTCGTGGGCGGCGTCGGCAACGAAACGTTCCTCGCGTACCCGCGCTTTGCGGAGCGGTCCGACCGAAATCGCAGCCAGCGCCGCGGCCGCAGCACCGACCACGATCAAGAGCGGCAGATCGAAGGCGACGATCGTCAACGCCGCGTGTCGCGCGGCCGCCGCGTACGCGGCCTGGCCTTCGGGGGTTCCGAGTAACGGTTCGAGGCTGTCGTGCTCCGCGCGCGTCACGAAGCGATATGCGACGGCGCTCAGCGTCCCGAGAACCACGACGAAGACGGCGAGGTAGGCTGCGGTCAGCCGCGCGATGAGTCGCTTAATGTATATCCGAAGCCTCGAACGGTCTGGATGTAGTCTTTCGCGCCGGCGCCGGCGAGCTTGCGCCGGATCGCGCTCATGTACACGTCGACGATGTTGCTCTGGCCGTCGAACTCATCGCCCCAAATCCGTTCGAGCAGCTGATCGCGCGAGACGACGAGGTTCGCGTTGATCGCCAGGTATTCCAGCACGCGGAATTCCGTCGGAGCGAGCGGCACGGGACGGCCGCGATGGTGGACCATGCGGCTGCCCTGATCCACTACGAGATCGCGAATCGCGAGCGCCCCCCGTAGCGGCCGGTTTCCGCGACGGAGGAGGGCGCGGACGCGCGCGGCGAGTTCTTCTTGTCCGAACGGTTTCACGAGATAATCGTCCGCACCGGCGTCGAGCCCGCGCACGCGATCTTCCATCGCGTCCCGGGCGGTGAGGATCAGCAGCGGGATATCGATCCCCGCCTCGCGCGCGGCTTGGCAAATCGAAAAGCCGTCGCGCCCGGGCAACACGAGATCGACGATCGCAAGATCGAACCCGCCGCCGAGCAGTGCATCGAGACCGGCATCGCCATGTGACTCGATGCGCACGAGGAAGTTCTGACGTTCGAGCATCGTGCGAACGGCTTCAGCGATCTCGACGATGTCCTCGATGACGAGTAGGCGCATTACAGTTGGTCGCGTACCGTGAGCGCGAGGTCGTGCAGCGCCGGGTCCGCTGCATCGCGCGCGGCGCGGTCGAACGCGGCGCGTGCTTCCGCGCGTCGGCCTTGCCGCACGAGGACTGTTCCCAGCGCGAAGCGCGCTCGCGCGTACCCCGGTGAGAGCGCCACGGCGCGTTCAAATTCCGCCTCGGCGGCGTCGAGCCGGTTGGCGCGGACTTCGACGAGTCCCAAATCGTAATGCGCGAGCGCATAGCCGGGATCGTCGGCGAGCAGCGCGCGGAAATCGCCGGCCGCGGTCGTGGTGTCCCCGGCGTCCAGTGCAACGAGACCGCGCTGATAGCGCGCTCGCGCCGATGCGGGGACGAGCGCCACGAAACGATCGGCGGCGGCCCGCGCCGCTCGTCGATCGCCGGTAGCGATTGCGACGCTCACGAGGTTGGCCGCCGCCGCGGCGAAGCCCGGATCGCGTACCAGCGCTTCTTGGAGAAGAATCTCGGCACGATCGTACCGACCCAGGTGCGCATCCGCGATCGCCGCATCGTAGCGTGCGGTGGAATTGGCGGGCTCCGGCGGCCCGAGCGCGATGATCCGCTCGAATTCATCGACCGCATCAGCCCAGGCCCCGCGATCTTCCGCGGCGAGGCCGCGTGCAAAGCGTTCATGCACCTCGCGCGCGGCGATCAGGCGTTGCAGCACGGCGGGGTCGGTCGAACGTGGGACCGGAGTCGCCGGGGCATACGGCTGTGCCGGCACCGCCAGCGGACATCCCGCCAGCGCGAAGACCAGCGCGGCGAACACACGAACGCGAAGCACTCAGTGCGGTGCCGCAGGTAAATCGGCCTCGGCGGCCTTCGGCGCGGTCGCGTGGTGCTCGGGGACACAATCCCAGCCGGCGCGACCGCTCGCCGTTATCGGGCCGAGTAACGCCGGCTGGGCGCTGGCGGGAAGGTCGACCGAGAGCAACGTATCGAGCGAAGCCTCGGCGCCCAGCGCGATGCCCGCCGCGGCGGCACACGCCAGCAGAACGATTGAGACGGAAGCGAGCGATCGGAAACGGACCATCAGCAGCCTCCAGCGTAGGGCCGGATCATGAAGCGATGCTGAGGATGGCGGCGACCGGGCTGATCGCTGCGGCTCTGGCGTTTGGGACGCCTCTAGCCGCTTGCGCGGACCCGCTGCTGACGGGGATCGTGCGCGATACCCGTGGCGCGGCCATCGACCAGGCGCGGGTCAGCGCGCTCGACGCGCAGGGACGCGTGCTCGGGACGGATTCGACGCAGGCGGACGGCACGTTTTCCATCGATTCCCCGGCGGCGGTCGCACGCATCATCGTGCGCTGTCGTTATTGCGAAACGCGCGATTTTCCCGTCCACCCCGAGGCGCCGCTGATCGCCGTCGTCCGTCGCTTTGCCGCCTTGGTCTCGCCGCTGCCGCAGGCGGACGATTTCGCCGTGCTGCCCGAGCGCCGCGCCGGCCAGGCGCTGGAACTGATCCCGTTCACGGAAGCGGGGAATGGTTCGCTTTCGCTCTTCGGTTTCAACGCGGCGCACGGCGCGATCGCGGTCGATGGGATCCCGTTCTACCGTGGGCTCGATGGGGCGGATCCGGGCCTTGCGATTCCCGCAGGCGCCCTCACGGCGGTGAGCACGCTCTCGCCCGCGTCGGCTCCCGTTGTCGGAACGCCGGCGACCGGCGGCGTGTATGCGCTGAGCGCGCTTGGCGAGGAGAGCGGCCTGCAGGCGGATGCGGGGAACGCGTTCGACCTGATCGGCCGGGTGGGTGGCGGCGGTGCGGTGCGCGCGACCGGGGCGCTGGGAAACGATGGCGCCGGGGATATGTCCTTCGCCGACGTGGGGGTCGTCCAGCCGCTCGCCGGGGGGACGTTCGAGGCGACCGCGGTCGACCTCGGTACGCCGGATATGAATGCCGCCGGTGCTCGGCTGGGCTACGCGACGGCGTCGCGCCGCTACGCTACCGATGGGTTCCTCACCGCGTCGCGCAGCGTCACCGACGCCGGTGCCGTCGCCCCCGACGGTGAGGTCACGGCTGGGATCGGCGTTCGCAACACGGGACCGTTCGGGCTCGAGCTCCGCGCGCGGGCGCGCTTCTCGAGCGGCGAATTCGATGACGGCGCCGATGCCTACAGCGGAACGACGGATGAGGAAGCGCTCTCGCTCGACGGTAGCGGCCGGCTTGGAGCGCTCGTGGTGCGTCCGGCGCTGGCGCTGCAGCGCGACGGCGCCGTGACCGCTGGAACGCGCGGGCAAGACGTGGGCACGGTCGGCGCGGTCGCTGCCGACATTCCGCTCGGCGCTGCGTGGACGGCCGGTGCCGACGGCGGTTCGGCCATGATCCCGGCGCCGATCGAGGTGGCGTTTCTGGGCCATCCGGTCGCGACGCGCGCGTCATTCACCGATCTGCGGCTGGCGTATGCCGACGGCCGTCGCCTGCGATTCAAGGCGATCGCTTGGGATGAACATACCGCGGGCGTGGGGGTCGAAGGAGCGTGGGAGATCGCCCCGCTGGTGAGCGTGCGTGCGTGGACGGCGACGAATTCCGTGTCGGCGGCCGGAGCCGGTGGCTACGGGATGCCGCTGCCCGGCGCCGCCGCGCTGACGCGAAACTCCGTCTGGTTCAGTTACGATGGCGCGCTGCGCTTCGATGTCATCGAGCGCGCCGGCTATCTCGAAGGCGACGTGGCGCTGCCGCTCGACGCACATCATGCGCTGGTCGTCGGCAGCGAGCACGCCGCCGGCGGACGGCGGACGACGATCGGCCTGCGGGTGCGGCCGTGAGCCGCAGCCGCAGGCGCAATCCTTAGCGGGCTTTGGCGCGTGTGCGAGCAGCCGCTCCCGATGCGCTCGCACTGAGTTCGACCACGCTATTCGTGTTATCGTCGTTGAAGAAGATCTGCGTCGTAGCCGTGCTCGTGCCTTCGGCCGCGATGCCGAAGATCGCGCCGGCTGCACCGGAATCGACCGACATCGTATCGAGGATCGTGCCGGACGGCGAGATCTCGACGAGCAGATTGTTCGCCGTATTTCCGACGACGAGCGCACCGTTGTAGAGCAGCGCTGCGCTGATCGGAGCGTTCAACGGCGAACCGGCGTAGAGCACGGATGCAGACGATGCAGACGATCCGGCGAAGGTCGTCGCCGCGACCGTATCGGTGGCTTGAATCCCACCGGCCGGAACTTGGGTGACGTTCTTGATCGCGATCACTTTGTTGACGTTCGAGTCCACGATGTAGAGCGTGTCATTTGCCGGATTATACGTGAGGCCGGCCGGGGCGAGAATATTGCCGGGCTGGCCGCCGTTCACGCTGAAGCCGGTCGCGATCGTGTCGTAGACGAATCCGTTCGAGGTGATGTCGATCCGAACGATCGAGCCGTCGACGGCATTCGATTCGTAGAAGGCCGATGAGAACGTTGCGCCGGCGGTACCGCTGAACGCTTGTCCCCACGGTGCCTTCAGCGCCGCGTTGGTGAGGCTCACGGCGAGTGCGCCGCTCGGCGTCACGATCGGATTGTCGTCCGCCGTATAGTCGGCCAGCCACGGATTCCCGGTTGGTCCGATTGCGATTGCATCGCAGCCCAGGAGTGAGGCGCTTTGCGTCATGCGCGTCGGCGTCGATCCAGGGACCGGTTTGATGTCTTCGATCGTCGTGCCCTGGCCTTGCACGTTCGCGGAGTTATTGAAATTGCAAACGATGAGATCGCCCGGTTTCTCGATGCCGCCGGCCGTCGTTCCCGCCGGTGCGATCGCGAGACCGTAGGGATTTTGGTCGCCGTTGATCGGATCGACCGTCGAGGCGATCGTCGTTTTGGTTTTGAGAAATCCCAAGACGCTGGCCGGATTCGGCGTCGGCGATGGTGCTGGGGTTGCCGAAGGCAACGCTTGGGGCGTCGCGGTGATGCCGCCGCCCCCGCCGCATGCGGCAAGCAGAATGGCCACGCCGCCGAACGCGACCGCGGAACGAAGTGAAAGCAACGCAAGATCTCCGCAAGAGAATCCGATCGGAATCGACCGGAGTAGATGATGCGGCGAGCCTATCGTCGGAACGTGAAGGTCCGATGAGGGCCCCGGCGTCGCGTCTCCAGCAGACGTTCAGACTCGCGAATTCTAGCGTTTGCCGTTGCGGAGGCTCGAGAGTTCGCGGAAGAGCTTCGTCTCTTTTTCTGAGAGCTTATCGGGCAGTTGGCCGACGAGGCGAACGTATTCGTCGCCGAAGCCGCCGTTCTTGAGTTTGGGCATGCCCTTGCCGGTGAGACGCAAGAGTTTGTTGTTCTGCGTGCCCGCCGGGATCGTTACCGTAACCTCGCCGGTCATCGTCGGGACGCGGACCTCGGAGCCCAAGATCAGATCGTAGATGCTGACGGAGAGATCGACGTAGAGATCGTCGCCTTTGCGTTCGTAGGTGCCGTCGTCGACGATGTTCACGACCAGATACAGATCGCCGCGCCCGCCGGCACCTGCCGAGCCTTGCCCGCCGAGCCGGATGCGCTGCGCTTCACGGACGCCCTTGGGGATCGTGACCTCGAATTTTTTGGTCTGGATCAGGCGTCCGGTGCCATGGCACTGCGGGCAGACGCGTTGGCGGTCGGTGCCGGTGCCGCCGCAGCGCGGACACGCATCCTCGACCTGGAGGGTGACGGATTTCTTGCCGCCGTTGTAGGCCTCATCGAGGCTCAGATCGATCGTCGTTTCCAAGTCGCCGCCCTTCTCGCCGAAGGTGGTGGGACCGGCCGCGCCGCGGCGGCCCGTGCCGGAGAAAAACATGTCGAAGAAATCGGAGAATCCGGTCGCGCCAGCGCCGGTGGCACCGGCACCGTTGAACCCACCGAAATCGTAGCTCGCATCGCGCTGCGCTTGACGGTACGTGCGTTGCTGCTCCGCCTGCCGCGCCGCTTGCTGCCAATCGTTGCCGAGCAGATCGTATTTCTTGCGCCGCTCGGAATCGTTGAGCACCTCGTAGGCCTCGGTGATGTCCTTGAACTTTTCCTCGGCCTGCTTCGGATTATCGGGGTTTGCGTCGGGGTGCCATTTGCGCGCGAGCTTCCGATACGCGGACTTGATATCTTTTTCAGCCGCGTTCTTGTCGACGCCGAGAATCTCGTAGTAGTTTTTGTAGTTCACGGGGCTTTGGCGACGATGACCTGCGCCGGGCGAAGAACCTCGTCGCCGATCATGTAGAGTTTGTGCGCTTCCGCAACGACCGTATCGTCTGCCACGCCGTCGGCGGCGGGTTGGGTGCCGATTGCTTCGGCGAGCTTGGGATCGAAGCGTTGGCCTTTGAGCGAAACGGCTTTGACGTTTTCGCTTGCGAGCGCGTTCTCGAACGCGCGCAAGGTGGCGTTGAGGCCACCCTTGAGACCGTCATTTTCGATCTCGTAGGCAAGCGCGCGTTCGAGGTTATCGAGCACGGGAAGCAACTTGAGAAGCACGGAGCGTTTGCCGGCCATCGAAATGTCGCCGAGCTGGCGCTCCATGCGCTTCTTGTAGTTCTCGAAGTCGGCCATCGCGTAGAGGAACTTGTTGTAGTTCTCTTCCGCTTTGGCTTTGGCAGCGGCTAGTTCGGCCGCCGGATTGCTCTCCGCGGTCGCGGTCGCGCCGGAGGCGACGGTGTCCGAGGACACCGTCGCGTTCACGTCGTCGTTCATCGACCGTTACTTCGCTTCTTTGAACTCGGCATCGATGACGTCGTCGCCATGAGGCGCGTCCGTCGTCGTGCCGTTGCTGCTCGCGCCGTTGGCCGAGCCGTTCGCCGAACCGCCACCGGTGGCGCCGTCCGTCGGGCCGGCCGCGCCCGTCTTCTGGTAGAGCGCCTCGGCCAGTTTGTAGCTCGCGGCTTGCAGCGTCTCGGTCGCGGCCTTCACCTCGGCCGAGGTCCCGTTCTCGCTGATGCGCTTGAGTTCCGCAAGGGCCGCTTCGACCTCGCCTTTGATCGCGGCATCCGCTTTGTCGCCGATTTCCTTGAGCGATTTCTCGGTCGAGTACATCAGCGAGTTCGCGGTGTTGCGAATCTCGGCTTCCTCTTTCTTGCGGGCGTCCTCGGCGCGCATGGCGTCGGCGTCCTTGATCATGCGGTCGACTTCTTCTTTGGAGAGATTGGTCGACGCGGTGATCGTGATCTGCTGCTCCTTACCGGTGCCCAGATCTTTGGCCGTCACGCTCGCGATGCCGTTGGCATCGATGTTGAAGGTGACTTCGATCTGCGGCACGCCGCGCGGCGCGGCCGGGATGCCCTCGAGCCGGAAGCGGCCGAGTTCCTTGTTGTCGTTCGCCATCTCGCGTTCGCCTTGGAGAACCCGGATGTCGACCGAGGTTTGCCCGTCGTCCGCCGTCGTGAAGACTTGCGTCTTGCGCGTCGGAATCGTGGTGTTGCGCTCGATCAGCTTCGTGTTGACGCCGCCGAGCGTTTCGAGGCCCAGCGAAAGCGGGGTCACGTCGAGCAGGACGACGTCGCGGACTTCGCCCGCCAGCACGCCGGCTTGAATCGCCGCACCGATCGCCACGACTTCGTCGGGGTTCACGGACTGGTTGAGATCCTTGCCGGTCAGTTTCTTGACGAGTTCCTGAACGACGGGCATGCGGGTCGAACCGCCGACCATCACGACCTCATCGATTTGCGAGACGTCCATCTTCGCATCGGCCAGCGCGCTCTTGAAGGGCTGGATGCAGCGATCGGTCAGATCGGCGGTAAGTTCCTCGAACTTCGCGCGGGTCAGCGTGATGTCGAGGTGCTTGGGACCGTTCTGATCGGCCGTGATGAACGGCAGGTTGACGTTGGTCGTCACCATCGACGAGAGTTCGATCTTCGCTTTTTCCGCGGCTTCGACCAGGCGCTGCATGGCTTGCTTGTCGCCGCTGAGATCGATGCCTTGTTCCTTGCGGAACTCGCCGGCCAAGAACTCGACGATGCGGGCATCGTAGTCATCGCCGCCGAGGCGCGTGTCGCCGTTGGTCGACTTGACCTCGAAGACGCCGTCGCCGACTTCGAGGATCGACACGTCGAACGTGCCGCCGCCGAGGTCCCACACGAGGATCGTCTCGTTGCCTTTTTTCTCGAGACCGTAGGCCAGCGCCGCGGCCGTCGGTTCGTTGATGATGCGCAACACTTCGAGGCCCGCGATTTTGCCCGCGTCCTTCGTCGCTTGACGCTGCGCATCGTTGAAATACGCCGGAACCGTGATCACGGCTTTGGTGACGCGCTCGCCGAGGTAGGTCGACGCGTCGTTGACCAGCTTCTGGAGCACCATCGAGCTGATCTCTTGCGGCGTATAATCTTTGCCGTCGATCTTGACGGCGTAATCCGTGCCCATGTGCCGCTTGATCGAGGAGATCGTGCGGTCCGGGTTCGTGACGGCTTGCCGCTTGGCAAGCTGACCGACGAGCCGTTCGCCGGTTTTGGTGAAGGCCACGACGGACGGCGTCGTCCGGCTGCCTTCCGCGTTCGCGATGACGGTTGGGCTTTGCCCTTCCATCACGGCTACGACGGAGTTCGTCGTGCCGAGGTCGATGCCGACCACTTTAGCCATGTTGGGGTTCTCGCTTTCCGAGCGTCGTGGACCAGCGTTCGCGGCGATCCAGCACTGAGCTGTTCCCCGAAATTGCCTTGCCGCTTACCGTCGCTCAAGGAGGGTGTAGTAACGCCGCACCGCGGCTTCGTATAAGAGTACGTCGGCCGCCACGCTTTGTTCCACCACATATGACAGTTTAGGTGGCACAGTGGTTGCACGAACGAGCCGGAACCGGCGATCGTGACGCGCCACCGTGTCATCCTGAGCCGCCACCCGTGTCATCCTGAGCCGCCCCCATGTCATC
>Ga0209208_10010063_pt1 | contig 12342 bp, 10 predicted proteins | sample S1TSphfallax_3_FD_187694 | JGI IMG/M metagenome (GOLD analysis project Ga0209208, IMG submission 187694) | Host-associated microbial communities from peat moss isolated from Minnesota, USA - S1T2_Fd - Sphagnum fallax MG (SPAdes) (version 2) | ecosystem: Host-associated > Plants > Peat moss >...
AACCTTGGTCGGAGTGATTATTCCTCCTTGCTAAAGGTTGACTACCCTCCAGTTTTGCAAGGATTTTCGTATATGGGGAATGTATGCAGGTTCCAGAAGTCTATAGTACTACTGTATTCAAAGCTTCGTTAAAAAGCTATAAGATCCTTCATGCATCAGTGTCAAGTGGGTAAAGTAATTTCCCATACCTCCATTTCTGTCATAGGTGCAAATCCCACTAGTAACTATATTAAGGAGGATGTACATAGAGTACTTATTTATTCTGTTCCATATTAATTAGTTGGGGGTGGCTCACAAGTTCAACTTTTTTTTTTTTTTGCAATGAGCCAATGTGATTGGCAAATGAAAAAAAAAGTTGAAACTACAGAGGCTCCCAAAAATAGAAGATTCTCTGGAAAGATGTAGTGCCTTCCCTTTTAGCCCAGCTATATAGGTGAGAAGGGGAGGACTTTGGGCAAAACATATGGGATTAAAGCGAGGTGCTATTGGGAACACATTGAGAACCTAAGGGAAATTTTGAGAACCTGATGGGAACCCATTGAGAACTTGAAGGGAACATGTTGGGAACAAAGGAAAAAAGAAAAAAATCCCCCGCACCCCCACCACCCAAAATATTTTTAAAAAAAAAATCAAGGCACTTTGAGTGTATGCTGAACCTTCCCATTGGCTGCATGAAATTTCTATTTCCAAAACCGTTCGTCACCAGTTTTGGCCTGGGCTAATACCCTCATTATAAATTTGGGGGTACTTATTTATATAAGGAGGATGTTTGAAGTTTTAGGTCAATTCACCACATCCAAGAAGATTCGGCCTTAATTATTTCCCCCTCCCGCCTTTGAGTGAAAAAACGGACAGTATAAACTGAGAAACTATTTAAGTCTCAGCAACTGGGCCAATCATTATCATTGGCCAATCAAAAGCAGTCATTGCCCTTTCGGACAGCTCCTGCAGGTGTCAGTACGTGAGCCAACTTAGTGTGAAAATGGTAATTTCACACAACGTGCCTGCTGTGCTGGTCCAAAATTGTGGGTGCAGGAGTTCTGGTGGAGACTGGAGCAGTGATTTTTCCACAACTTTTTGTTTATACAAAATCATCATTCATAGAAAGATGGAGACCATCCATACGAAGATTTTGCCAAATAGACCCTAAACCCTGTAAACTACATATAAACTACAAATATTTTATCATCCTTCTCAATTGTTGGCTACATAATGAAAACCACGTACCTATGCAAGTCTCAAGATTTTAATTTTAAAAGTTCGCACTTCTGGCAACTGAAAACCTCGAAAAAAAAAATAATTAATTTTGCATTTCACTTTTTGGCGAAATGTTGCCAGTAAAACAAAAACACTGGGTCAATGGACATGCTTCAAGATGCAGATAAAAATTCTGGGGTTTCCCAAAAAAGGGTTTGACAGGAGTCTAGTTTGTAGCTGACAACTTATAATGAGATGAATCTCTGCTGTGGGATGTGCACATAATCTGTGGCTGGTTGACGTACACCAGCCTCCAGAAATACAGGCGCCTGGCACGAAGCAAAAACCCCGTAGTATTAACGTACTGTGGAACGAATAAGGCCTGTTCCTCTTACCGGGTTGAAAGCCATTCCCTTACTGGGGTTAAAATATAAAGCGGTTCTTTCAGATGGTAACGGGTTCTACTTACTGCGTTTACTAGAGTGTAACTTCTAACTACTAAGTTCCCTACTGTTGTACCTGGTTCGCCTCCATCCTTCATGTGGTAATGGGTTTTGCCAGTGCTTGTTTTAGACGCACTAACCCTCTAAGTCGTTGCAATGACCCAGTGCAGGGATGGGTTGCAACAATCGGCTTACTAGGGTTGAATGGGGAAGACATGGAGGTTGCTGGGGATTTTGAGAAATATTCTATCAAATGTCACTTTTGTGGCAGTATAAAACATCTACTAGGAGATTGCCAATCTTTCTTCACTCTTAAGACCTCAATCAAGCGGTCCAAGGGGTTGTACAATCAACAAGTGTATAGCACAGGAAGGAGGGAGCAAAAGGCAGTACCTAAATGAGACACAACCCAACATAAACATGGGGAGAGGAATGGGTTTTGTGGCGAAGCAAAATCCACATAACCAAAGGGCTTTAGGCCATTAGTTGATGCAGAAGTGTTCATCGAAGTAATCAAAAACAGATATAAAGACAAGGCCAAAGAAAACATTGTCAAGAAAAGTCATCCATTCCAAATAGAGGGGGTTTAAAAAATGGCAATGTGAATATTTTGAAGGAGGAACACCACACATAAGAAAAGCGGTCTAGAACTAGAAACAAAGAGCACAAACTACTGCACAATTGACAAATAGTAGTGGCTACTAGCTCTGGAAATGGGGAAAGCAACACAATGCAGTTGGAGGTTCCCAACAAGTTACCAGATGCCATACAAGTAAACGAGGGACAATTCAAACCTAGAAAAACAACTTTACACATGGCATGGTCTCCTAGGAAATTAGTAAAAGACCAACAACAGAATTACGAAACTCTGAAAACAAAATAGAAGGTGGTGATGAACTCTAGGAGTCAACTCCAATAGTTGAAAGGACCTCACTAAAAATTACAACAAACACACTAGTTGTTGCAACTTTAGCAAGTGTTGTTTTGGAGAATAATTATCCTTCTCTAGATGCATCTAGTTCACTATTGGGGAAGTGAGGAAAAGAATGATCTTAGCATCATCTGAAGGGACATGTTCAAGAACAAAAAAACCAACTTCCAAAATGATGAAAAATATTATGAATCATGGAATTTCATGATATTTTTAGGTGAATTCGACTATCCCTTTTTCCATCTTGAATGACATTAGCATTGATGGAAAAAAAAGTCAAAGAGATTAAGGATGCACAAACCACCCAGCTACATTTAGGTCATTTAGGGGGGCAAGCCCATCCTTGAGTGGTACAACTAGGAACATCACAATTGGTTTCCTTAGGTCCATCAATTTTTGAAAAATCATTTATAAAACACTTAAATAAACAGTTTTGTTAAAAAAAAATTATGAATACATTTATTAGGTTCCATAGGTTTTGTAATCTCATTAATATTACAAATATTGTGTATTTTGATGTTTCTAATCATTACATTTAGAAATTTTTTTAGAATTTGTAACATTGATTTTTCTCCTTGAACTTTTTTGTTAGGAACACAAATTTGAAACATGATTTGAGAATTTTTTGTGAATTTTGTTCTAATGTAATTTGGAAATCATTATATTTTTAGGTTTTTATTTGGTAATTCATTGATTAAATATAATTTAGTTATGAATTTCTAAAGTTGAGGTTGTTGATTTTTTAGGGGGCCGTTTTAATGAGGAATAAAAAATATCAAAAATTTCCAATTTGTTTATTACCAAATAAACTTCAAGCCACATATTTGAACATGCAATGGATAAACATGGAAAAATAATAATTTATAGTTGTGAATTTTTTTAAAAAAGGCCTAGGAAAATGATTTGGTGGTTTATGGTTTTTTAACCATTCTTTGAAATGGTTTTTAATGGTACCACCCAAGGATGGCTTTGTTTTAGGGTGAAACAAGGATAGTTCAAAAATTTGTCAATAGTAAATTTAACAAAATAGGTGCCCTAAAATATCTAAATGGAAGGAAGGAAACAACAAAGCAAAGCCCATGATTGTTTGGTTCAATTTTGGAACAAATAAGTGAATGCAACAATAGAAACAAAGAAAATTCAATTAAAACATTAAAGACGACTACAAAAAACAACAAATCACATACTCCTCTTAAAGGTGCAAATGAACACAATTTAGAATCTTATTATGATTTGTGGGGATTTAGGAGACAAAGGAAATCTAGCAAAATAGCCCCTAATATCCAAATGTTAGTTCATGAAGTTCTATTTATTGTCTTCCAAAATCTACAATCTAAACATAAAAGGTGAAATTGTTAAGCTATGTAATTATTTTAAGGGATTATACCATAAGGTTGACAATATATGTCTGCAAAAACACAAGTTACATAGTGACAAGGCAATTAGTATAGGTAGGCAACTATAACCTAAAGCCAAACTTTGGATTACAAAAGTGAAGGAAGGGTTGAATCATAACAAGATAAGGCAGGTTGAGGTAGAATTTGTATTTTGATGGAGTGAAAGTTGGCTGAATTTGTGTCGAAATATTTACTCTTTACAAAAAAACAAAGCTCAATTACTTAAGTTAAAAGGGCTGCCTTGTGGGGATTTTTGCATAATCAATGTGTGTGCACCAAACAATCCAATAAATAGAGGGAATGTTTGGGAAGCAATTAAGGAGGAGGTGTCAAGAGATTGTTTTTGGCTACTTTGTGATGACCCAAACATGGTGGAAGAAAAAAAAACAAATCCTCTTTTTATGGGAAGCTAATTTTTGACCAAGAAAGTTTTTCATGCGAAGCCTTTAAGATCTGCCCTTGATTTTCATGGGATAATCAAAGGCTTGGAAAGGCAAGAATCATGGTTACATTGGATAGGGTTTACATTGCCAAGGGCCTCTTCCAAAACCAATTTAATAGGGTTGCCCATCATACAATAAGAAGGGACAAGGTCATATCTAATCACCACCCCATTTCCTATGCCATGGAGTTGATGGACACATTAACAACAAATTTTTGGTGGAAAATGAATATAAGGCACTTTGAAGATACCAACAAGCAAATCTAGCAAATTTGACATATGGCAAAATAAGTTGGGGTTTTTTATTCATAGCATTGGAAAAAATGGGGATGGTAGTTGAATTCATAAACATGGTTAAGGTCTTGTTTCAAGATGTGAAAGCAAAAGTTTGTATCAATTGAGGCATTATTAATTCCTTTAAAATGGAAAGAGGGCTAAGGCAAGGATGCCCTTTGCCTCCTTACCTTTTCATTTTAGTTCAAGAAGTTTTTTATTTCATGATGAAGGAAGTTACAAAAAGGAAAGTATCAAGGGGATCTCTTTTTCCGAGGGGGGTACAAGTCAACATACATTATGTCAATATGTGGATGACAATACAATTTATATGAAAGGAGAGGAATGGAATTTACGAAATGTAATTTAGTTACTAAACAATTTCCATTTTATAAGTGGATTGGATATCAACTAGGACAAATCCATGGCCTATTAGAGTAGCAAGAAAGAGAAACAAAAACCTAAGTGGATAAAGGAATTTAGGTGGAAAGGGGCAAAGGATGGGGAACTTGTTAAGCTATTGGGGGTTCCTTTTGGGCTAAATTTAGATACCAAGGAGGTGGATTTTTTTTGATTGAAAAACTATGAAAAAAACTTACATATTATAGCACTCTCCATTTGCTTCTTACTCATAAGGTCATAGCTATCAACTTTGTGTTGGCATCCACATTATGGTTTTTCATTAGGGTCTTGGGAGGTATAAAGAAAGTACTCCAAAAGTGTAAGACTTTATTTACAAACTTTCAATATGTGAAAAACAATTATTGTGCAAGAGTAAGGGTCAATTCGGGGGATTGTTATGCACATAAAAACATTGGAGGGTTGGTCTTATTTGACTTGGAGGATGCTCTTTCAACTTTGTTATGTAAATGGGTTCATACTAATGTTTTATGGTTATTCAAGGTTAGCAAGTTATATATATGCACAATTCTCGGTTATGCATAAATGCATATCCTAAAACTTCATCAATTTTTTTTTTTAAAAATTATACATATCCTCCATACAAAATGATAATTGAGTTTGAATTATTCATATCCATAGATGGAAGACATTTCCATTAACCGGATGCATATATGTATCTAGGGTTTATCTTGGATACATCCAATTATGTATAATGTTTTTTCAATTCCTCAAGCATGTGTAGTGGCTAAGATCCCCAACAATAATTAATAGTAAATGGCGATTGTCTTGGAGGGACATTTTATTTTTTGGAAATCATGCTTAGTTTTTACAATGTATATAAAAAACAATTAATTGGGGGACTTCTACGTTTTTTTTGTCAAGATATGATGAATTTTTTGTATTTAAAAAAAAACCTTTTGTTGCATTTGCCAACCCCTTTTCTTCACTAGGTTGTGAAAATTTGAAAAAACAGAAACATTATCTATGTATGGGAGCTATACATAGTGAAAAAATTTATGCATATTTAGAAGGAAGTTTTAGGATTTTTGATTTTTTAAGTTTTGGAAAATATGCATTCATACTCAAAATCTTATGCCTTAGTCAACATTTCAGGAGTTAAAAATGATAAATTGGTAATCCATATCCTTTTTGCATATCCATGATTTTTTAGCATTCAATAATTGTCTATTCATAATTGACAAAGGGATTTTATTTTTTTAATACATAACCATCCATATACAAAAATATGTGAAATTTAAATATATATATTCATTTTGTTTTAAAAGTGACAATATTTTTTATTCATATTTGGAATTTTGTCCAGAAATTAGATAACTGGACAACACTAGGTCTTATTACCTTAGAACCAAGGGACTCAAATTTCAAATTATCCTTGCTTAGGTTTAAACTAGCTAGATGTAAGCCTTTTTAACACAAAAATTGGAGCCCTGATATTAATTGGGCTATGGTCAAGGGACATGTTTCTAGTTTAGGTTCTAAAGCATTGGGGAAAATAATGAAAGCATGGAAGTGCTTTGTTAACAAATTGCAACTCATCCTTGCCTTACATGTGGAATCCATTAAAAGGGTTAACTTATGGCAAGGTTCCAATTTAAGGGTTCAAAGTATGGCACCTCCATATTTTATTCTCAAAAATTACACGCAAAAATGTTACGACAAGGTGGTTGCAAAGTAAGGTGGCTCACTTTTTATGTCACAATCCAATATTTTGCAGAGTGGTGTGCATTTACATGTTATTAACATGACATAAAATAATAAAATTTCAAATTTGTAGCTAAATTTGGATTGTAAACTTGAAGAAAAAAACATTTATAAAAAAAAATTGCAACACATATGCACCAAATATATAATAAATGAAAAATATGGATTAATTTGTTGTTTGTGCCTTTATATATACATGCATTCTTATGTATGAATTTTATTTGAGATATGTTATAGGAACTCAATATATGATACGTCCAAACAAAAAAAACATTTGTGCAAAACAATTGCTAGAAAAAAAAAACTAAAAAACAGTTATGGATTGTTGAATGGCTTACAATGAACCATTATATTGGACAAGCCATATTGCAAGGTTAAATATTTTTAAAAAACTTCTAGACCTTATCAATGATAGATAATTGTATCAAAAAGTTACATTAAAAATTGAGAAATTGAATTATGAATTCAAATGAATAGAAAACTTTATTAAAAAATTATATTTCATTGTATATTTCAATTTATGTTTTTCAAAATTGTCTTTGTATTAATGGTATCATATTATTTTCCATGTCAAAAAAAATCACTCAACTAAACATTTTAGTAAATAAAATGAGTCCATAATCATATGATACGAACTATGGTGAAAGTTTTTAGCACTTCAAAGATCCAATATGTTATGGAAACTCAAAGTTCATTCTTAAGATTCATATGATGTGATCACTTCATATAATGTATTATTTTGTTGAGTCCTTTTGTCAAGTCAAGTTCATGAATTATAATGTTGGGGGAGGGCAAGAAGTTATTCCACCCAAAAGAAACTATAGAAATGTGTTCAAGAAATAGAACCAAGTCCTCTCGCCATACTTCAAGCTAAAATGACAAGATGTTTGGGCCAAGAGAAGGAGCAGAAAGAAGGTAGGTTTCCTTTGGTCTTTGTGGCACAAGGCCTTTGCTGTAAATACATGGAGAACAAAAATAAATCACAACATCCAATAGATTGTCCCTCTTGTGAACATGGAACCCCAGAAACCATCACACATAAGTTTTGGCAATGTCCTAGAGCCAAGACAACACAGGAACAAGCCTTCTCAATTTTGTATAGTTTGAAGTCTCCCATAGATGCTAGCTTGGCTTGGAGGCCACCTCAAATTTGAACAACGAATGTTTGATAAGAAATTTCCTAAAAAATTGAGAAAATTCAGTCTCCTTTGGTCCTTAATTAGAGTTATTACCCTCTGGTCAATTTGGCTTCAGCAGAATGATATAAGTTTCAATGGTGCTAGATGGCACAATAACAGACTTTAAAAAGTAATGTGGCACAGTCTTCTGGATTACAGTAGATTGGAGTGACAACATCCATGTCAGAAGATTAAAAAGAAACCAAAGATGAGGCCAGCTTGTTGGAGGCTTTTGACAAGGTGTGAGGTTCACACTATGTCATGTGTGCTAAGAATGGCGATAAAGTTAGATGGTGCTATCAACCACATTACAATAGTAGTAGCTTCTTGTGGCAGGTGTGTGGTTTTTGGGTGCCGGGGTTGGGTGTCTCCCTGGCCTTGTGGTGTAATGGTTCTCTTTCTGCAATGGATTTTCCATTTGTGTCCCAAAAGAAATAGAAAAAAAAACTGTGATATTGTATGGTATATAGGCGGGCTAAATGAAAGTACAAACACTCCTGCAGAAAAGTAAAGAGATCCAATATTTGTCGTATTGCAATAAGTACCCTCAGTTTATATTATAGTATCCCCAGTTTGTAATGGGGAGATTAGCCCACATTGAAAATGGTGAGGAACAGTTTTGGAAATAGAAATTTCTTGCGGCCAACGAGAAGGCTCAGCGTGCACTCATGCTGGGCCCTGTTTTTTTCATTTTGGGGGTGGGCGAGGGGAGGAGTTATTTTTGGTTTTTTCCTCTTGTTCTCAATGTGTTCCCAACATTTTCTCATCAAGTTCCCTTGAGGTTCCACAAGATTTAAAATTGTTCCCTAAGGCGTTCGCAATAACACCTCAATTTTATCCCATATGCTTTGCCCTAAGTTTAATTGTCATGTAAATAAATTGAAAAAGGTAGGCTGTTTGGGAATACAGTTGTATTTATTTTGCAACTGGGGGGGACTGCTCAGTTTTCCAAAAAATTGCTGATATGCCAATCAATATGGCTCCTTTATAATATAAAAGAAAATGTTGTGAGTGCACCCATGATCTAATCAATATGAAACACAATAAATAATAAACTAATAAGTATCACAGTTTATTAGTTAAACATTCAAAGAAACTTTTTAGTGTATTCTCAGGGAACCTTATTTTCATGAATATCTTCTCCTAGAAAAGAGGAGGTATATTTATGCCAGAGTGGGTGAAACGTTCCCCCCCCCGCCCCCCCCCATTTATAAACATATTGTCCTCCCATTAGTAAGTAGTAGGATCCTTGCTCTTACTTAGCGACTTGCATGTGGTATTTAGGCTTGTGATAAGGCCCACCTTGTGCTCTTGTGATGTGTAAGGCCTGGGTGGGGTACATTCTCAAAGTGTGTGGCTGGGCTTAACTACAAACGCGGATCCATTATATTTTTTGTGGATACGTGTTGATAAATGGGGGAGAATTTGGTGGGCATTTCTGCCTTTCTCTGGAGCAAGCAAGAACTGAGATCACGGTCAGAAATGAGAAATAAAGTCTAAGGGGAGGCACTATCAGGACATGCCTTGATTCTACTTTTGACTCCCGTTTCTTTCTTTGGGCGGGCCTTGATATTATCACACGCTTTCTGGGAGTACGCGTCCGGGACACGGCACCCGCATTCTGAAACCGGCTGCATGAGGTTGCAAACGTGAAAATATAGATGTGGCTTTGCTCAGGTGTTCATACTCGCTAGACCTTGCTGGGTGCAGGTCACCAGCGGCACATTTGGCAACCTGCTGCAGCAGGTCGCTCTCTCACGACCCGGGCTCGCCTTCTTCACATGTATCTTTTTCTCTTTCCTCCAATCGACTTACCTCCTTTCCGTTCTTCTATTGTTCTTTTTGTACCTCCTACTTGTTGGGAAAGCCTCCTCTGATTTCTCTAGTGTATCTAGAGAAGGCCACCCTGAACCAGCATCCACCAGTGTACCATCCACTGGATGCCTGTTATTGCTTGGTTCTGGATGAACCTCAACTGAGTTAATATTTGGTTTTACCTTGGTAACCAATTTTGTAGGAAATAGGTCTCGTTTATAGGTAGATAGTGAGAAAATGGGTAATTATTAGGTAAGCAAATGATTTATACATAGGTAAGAGCTGTGTTTACCACCTACTAACAACATGCTTGTGAGATGTTAAAAAATAAGTAGTTAGAAAAAGAACTGAGCTAATCACCATCGTTAACTGGGGAACTGGAACCCAACAGAAAACTGTTTCCTGACCACTTACCATCTAACCTTCACAGTGCATAGGTGGGTGCTGGTTCACTGTGCCCGACAGACAGAGTAAATCGTGTGTAACCCCGGAACTTTCTGCTGAAACCACTTACCTGAGAATAAAGTTGCTCTGCTGGGTGAACATCTTATTCTTTCGTGATCCTGAGAATAAAGTTGGTCTGTTGGGTCGACATCGTACTCTTTTGAGCTCCTGAGAATAAAAGTTGGTCTGTTGGGTCGCCATCTTACCCTCCCGCTTGCTCAATTGATCTTTGCTACTCGCTCCATTGATCGCTCTCCGTCTCTGTTCAACTCTTCTTGCGCTGCTTTCTTCACTTGAGCTATTCATTACCATTTCCAAAGATCTTCGTTCTTCCTGCGTTACGGTGAATAAGGACTCGTCTAACAGGTGGGGAAACCAGAGTAGCGAGTGCCTTTGACGTAAAGGCGATGCTCACGGGCAATAGATTTTGTAGAATGTCAACGTACAGTCTGATGATTAGTAGTACCATGGTTTTGGTTTGGAGAGAGTTTAACTACTCCTCTCAAAATTGGAAACACAACGGATACACAGATTTCTTGCTGCCTAGCAGGTTCAATGAGTAATAATTAGTCTTTTTGGTTTTGGAGAATATGTAGGCCATTCTTGTTTTCTTGGGGAGGAATGCTCACGAATCTGGCGTCAGCTTATTGAGCTAATTTTTTTGCAACGATTCATTCAGCTGCAGTCAGAGTCGCAAGAGTTTTCAGCTTGCAAAGAGCAAACTAGATTTCTGAGTTCGATCCCCATGTTTCTACGTTCGAACATAGCGAGGGAGACAGAGTCAGAGTTGAGTCCTGGAGACGGATAGCTAATAACATAGTGCGCTTTTCATGTTTACAGCCTTCGGTGCTCCACAGTAATTGCACAACTGTGCTTGGAGTTTCAGATCAATGGGCAGCACATCGACCGCATTAGGCGCTGGCACTAGCCCTGTTTCTGCACTCACAGCAGGGGTCTTTCTGGGAGCTGGCATCAGCATCGCTGCTGTGAGCAGGTTGTTGCCGTATGTGTATGAGATGGGCCAAAGGTCGCCAGCAGCTGGCAGCAGAGGTAAGCTAAGTGCACATAACACATCCAGCCCCATTTCTGAAAATTCGCAATTCTCCACTTGGTGTATTTGGCAGCTTAATTTTGTCGGATTAATACATATTACAAATCTTGTTGAGCTTGGCCGTAACCTTTGTGTGGGTAGTTTGCTGCGTAAATTGTTCGATGGTAAATGGATCAGATATGAGCTGAAGTGTTACGTCAGCCTCACAAACAACCAAACTTGCTTTCATCAAGCCCTTGTATCTAAATTTGGTGTAAGTGCAAATTCTTGTAAATTTAGACTATCATCATCCCCAACAAATTGTTGGAGGTGCCGCACTTGAGGGATATTCTATAGCTAGACCATTACTGAACATTTCCACATATCAAACACCCAACCGAGCCCCCACCATCTATGTATCTTTTTCCTACTTATGTATCTATATATTTTTTCAGGGTATTATCTAAGATACCCTGAGTTTTATTGATATATAAAATACATCTATATATAAGTATAAAATAATTTCTTATAATTGAGATCATATTTATCTTCAGATTCTACATATCTATAATTTCATTGTATTATCTCTTATGGAGAGAAGGAAATTGAGTTGTCAAAGAATTGGGGAGGATATTGTGAGATTTTGGTAAACAATCTCATACGTTCTGTCTACAGTGGGAGCCAAACCTTCAGGCGTTCAAAGTAAAGTTCATTTGCATGTAAATGTAAAGGTATTAAGCCCCAGTCTGGCACACTTGCCTCTGTAAACCCCATGAATTTCCTCCACAAATTCGAAGTATAATTGATGTTGAAACAAAATCCAGACTAAAACTTGAATTGCAATGTGTAAAAACTTCCAAGATTTTCCGTAGTGTATTTGGAGGTACACTTACAGTCTAGCATAAAATCTAGTGGGGCATTTTGGAAAGTGAAATGCATGTAATAATTGATTTTCTGAAATGCCCAGGATCCTTTTTGTCCCTTGATACCTGGCAAGCACCCTCCAGGTATCGCAGGTAAAATAAATATAAAAATTGCATATAGATTTTTATGCTCGGTAATACCCTT
>Ga0209208_10010064_pt1 | contig 12342 bp, 4 predicted proteins | sample S1TSphfallax_3_FD_187694 | JGI IMG/M metagenome (GOLD analysis project Ga0209208, IMG submission 187694) | Host-associated microbial communities from peat moss isolated from Minnesota, USA - S1T2_Fd - Sphagnum fallax MG (SPAdes) (version 2) | ecosystem: Host-associated > Plants > Peat moss >...
TTTTTTTTTTTTTTTTTTTCTTTGCACCTAAAGAAGATGACGATGAATTTTGACTTGTCATCGTTTTTTTTTTGTTCATGCACTCAAAAGAAGACAATGACAAGTTAAAATCGTCCCTGGCTTGTTGTAATTTTCATTCTATGTAAATTGCACACAAGATGATGATGAGCCAACTAGGTTTGTTGTCGTCTTTTGGGTCTTGTTGATGGGCTAGAAATGACAATGAGCTAGTCAAGTTAATCAAGTTTGTCGTCATCTTCTCTTCTTTTATGGGTTGTAGATTAGAACAAGCTAGTTAAATTTGTTGTCATTTTGTTTTAATGGGCTACAAATGACGACGAGCTAATCAAGTTCATCATCATCTTTTTATTTTATTGTATTGCTACACAAGATGATGACAAGTTTGTTAGGCTCATCATTGTCTTCTTTTCTTTTGATGGGTTGCAAATGATGATGACGATGAATTGGTAGAATGTCGGTTCGTTGTTGTCCTCTTTTTTTGTTCATGCATTATGAAAACAACGACAAGTCATGGTGCTCATCCTTGACTCGTTGTCATTTTCATTTTGTGTAAATTCCACAGAAGACAATGATAAGCCAACTAGGTTCGTTGTCATCTTCTAGGTAATATTGATGGGTTGTAGACAACGACAAGGCAGCAAAGTTCATCATCATTTTTGTTTTTTTTGTTGCATTGCGATTTGTCATTGTTTATTTTTGTGTTCATTTGTTATAGATGACAATGAACCAACCAAGTTCATTGTCATCTTTTTCTTTGGTTGCATTGAGGTAGAAGATGATGATGAGCTAGCCAAATTTGTTTTCATCTTTTTGTTATTGTTGAACATGTAGGTGACACATGTCAATCTAATAATTAATATATAATTTAATCTTTTTAATTTAAAAATAAGTTAAAATAATCAATATAGTTAATATAACTAATTAATGAAGTATAATATATTATAATATAATATTAATTTATTGTAATTAAAAAAAAGGTATTTTAGTTTTTTTTTTAAATTGATGATTATTTTTCCTTTGAAGGATTTTTATTTTTATTTTAAAAAAAATTGGAGTTTTGTTTTAGGTGAAGAGTAAACAATTGTCGTATATGCAACCCTACCTTTTTAAGGTATGTTAGGAAAGGTGCATTTTGAATTTTCATATGGCCACATTAAAACCCATATTTATTCACCATGCGAAAGTAAGGATGGGTTTTGTTTTGTTAATTTTTTTGTAGCAACACCTGAACGTTTCTATTTATTTCACATAATAAAATATTAAATTGGTTTTTGGTTCACAATACTTTCATCCTTTTTTATTTAGGTTTATGATTTAGTGCAATACCTTCATTTTTTTGCCATTGTGGTGATTAGCCTAGGTGTAATTTTGCATTATGTATGTTGTTTTAGTGAAATACCTTCATCTTGTTACATGTATGGTGGCTTGACCAAATGTCATACCTTCATCAATTGTACCAAATTTTGCACCTCAAGAAGTTCCTCCTCTAATTCAAGATGAGCATGGAAATGCAATGGAGGATAGTGAATGGGCTCAAAAAGGCTCAAGATGGTGTTGCAAGGTGGATGCATGCACTAGTTTTTATGTGTTTAAATGGTGTTATGTCAACATTTGGAGCAAACACAATCCCTTCAAATGCAAGCCAAGAGATCATGGTGTCCATTTATTCGTCCTGGGGGGCCTAGGCAACAAGATCACGGTTCTATGAATATTCATATTTTGAGCAACCCGCATGTAAGGCAAAAGCAAAATGAGAAGAAGGCCCCTTGATTGACTAAAAAAGAAGTGAAATTAAAGTGGGATGAATTTCAAACCCAAGCACAACAAATGGAATAGGTTATCAACATTTATTGGTACATTTAGCCTTTAAGATGTTGGGCATCATTGGGATTTCGGCATGGAGGGTAGGGTTCATCCCATAAAATGCATGGACATGCATTGAAAAGGATGAAAACCTTGTTGAAGCAATTTGGGCAAGTAAAGTTGCATATATAAAGCTTCTGAAAGTTACATGGGGCACTCATTATTGGACACTAGAATCCAATGAATGTAACTAAGCCAAATAATTGGATGTAATATCCAAGTATCACAATTCTAAAATTATTCATGGGTGGTATATTTGCATATTAATACGTTTTTTAAAACATTGTTTGCATCTTAACATTGAAATCTTTTCGTTTTTTTTGTGTTAGGTTTCAAGGTACAACAAAGGAGGCTTTTATTGTAGATGCAATTCGACTTGTGTTTAAACATTGTCAATTATTTACTCCACATCATGCAACAAAAGTTGTAGAAGTTGTAACAAAGTATTGCACCAATATGGGCATTACTTCTAGTTCATCCTCGGAGGAGGAATAATTATAGATATAACTTTAATGCACATACACACCTTTTTTGTATCGAACCATTATATATTAACTTAACATGATAAATTTTTGTCACCATCCTTTTTGTAGTGTGGTTACTTGAATATTTTTTTTATCAATCCACTTGTTTTAAATTTGACCTTTAATTTTGGGATTTGTAGATTTTGGGATCATCTTATGCCATGTTACACACAATACCCCCATCCACCATGAATGGATTACATTTGTACTATAAACCAAATGAGTAATACCCTCATTTAATAGGGTTAACACATTTTTTAGCCATGCTAGAGGCATTTAAACAATACTTTCATATCCTTATCATGAAATACCCGCACAATAACCTATAAAGAAATTGTATTTTAATATAATTACATTGCCCATTTTCATGAAATGACCCCTTGGTGCATAAACCAATTTGTCTATATGGGTATTGCAAACCATTGATCTTCTTTTGTTTATAGTTAGGTTTTTCCATAAAGTGTCTCAAATTGCAATACCCGCATATCAACCAAGTCATGTTCATGTTACATTACCCTAATATAAATTTTTTCTTAATATATGTTTCAAATAAATAAGAGGGACATTGGGTTTAAGGTATAAGGAAATTAAGCCCACCTTTTTGTCATTAATTGTTTTAAGGTAACCTTTTTCTTGACATTTATATTATTTTCATGGAATATTATTTAAGTGAATTTATGTATTCACATACACACATAAATCTAAGGAGGTTCCCTTTTTTTCTTTTTTTTTCATGTATTAAAAGAGAGGAGAATGAAGGTGACTCCATGGCAAAGGTATGAATGATAAAAAACCTTCCCATTGGTTGGGGTCCCCCTCCAAATTAGGTCTATAACACAAGTTTTATTGGTAGTTATATATAAAAAATTCATAGTTTTATTATAATTATGTATCCAATGTTGATAGTATGTACATAATTTAAGGTTATGCAAAAATAATTCCAAAATTAAGTTTAACATTTAGTTCCAAGTTTTTGTTAAATTCCACCATTAAATTTATGCAACCAATTCTTTTTGTGCTTATCTAATTTAGGGTCAATGTAAGGATTTTTTGTTACATACAAAGGTTTTAGCTAAACATTTTAGGGTTCATTCTATAAGTTTGTTTAATTTTTCAAATTTAAATCTATGCATCCATTAGGTTATAATCTCTACATAATTTATGGTTTATGCAAAAAGAATTTACCAATATTAGGTTTAGCGTTTTCTTTGTATGAAACTATTTAGTTTTTAAATGAGGGTTAAAGTTTTCAATTTTTTAGTATTGTACCTTATCACCCCATGTTAGATCCCAAATGCATGCCCCAACCACAAATTGTAATACCTAAATAAATTTATGTTATGTAAACCCCCTTGATTTAATAATGCAAAAACTTGTTCCCATATTATCGAAGGTTATGTAAATACATTATATTGTTTTCCAAATGCAATACCTGCATCTAATGTATAAAAAACAATAGGAAATATCCAAAAGATACCTATTTTTAATAAATATAAATAAATATTAATAGTTTCATCTTTAGGTGTAAGCATTGATTGTGGGCATGTCCCAATTTTTCCAAACCTTATTTTACATCGTTTGTAATTAATGTTAGGGTGATCATTAAGGCAATTTTGCCTTTATTATTGTAATGTAATACTACCAGTCTACCATGGTAAGCTTATCACAATACCTACATAATTTTATATTGTGTACCCTCACCAAAAGCCCTCTTATAATTAATAAATATGTATTATGCAATTTTTGCAAAAATGTAATCCCTCATCATCTATGGTTACTTAGGGGGGTCTTGTCCACCAAATGCAATACCTACATCTAATGGATCAAATGCAATTCAAATGATATTTATAAATTAAACAAATCATCATACTAATGAAAAAATGGAGGATAATGCCCACATTAAGTGGTCAAATCCCCCACTAGAAGGAATAGGGTTTTTGCAATACTTCCATCTAACATAATTATGTAACTAATATCTTGCAATACTTGCATGTAAGACTAATTAAATGCCACAAGAAACAAGATGGGTAAACATTACCCACATATTGACATGGTGATTATTGTACAATTGACCTACAATACGTGCACTATATAGCGTGGTAAATTAGTTGTACATGATGCAAGTAGGTAATACCCACCTTCATATGACATTTGAATGAGATATTATTGTTTAGGAGTTTTATAAAAGATGTGTTATGTAGCCTTAGCACTGTAATTTTAATTTTCAAACTCTATATGTTCACTGATACAAAAATCAATGCATTAACACGAATATCTATTCTTTGACACAATTGTAATATCATGCACATTTTAGTAATGGAAAATCAAAATGGGGGATAATTACAAACAAGTTTGTGTTATTTTTTTTTACTCATGAACCTTTTTCTTATGGATATTTCCATGTTCTCCATCATCTCATGCCAATCCTTCATCCGTTGCATTGAATTGCCAAGTCCATCATTAACACAATGAAATACCATGTCAAAATGCATGACTTCATTCACCTTGGTGCGGATTGTTGACAAAAGTAAAATACTTATAACTCCCGTACTTAACAAGCTAGCACAATGAAAAGGCCCCAAGCCAGGATCAAACAATTACAATGAGCCAAATTTTTATCTTATTGGCTATTACATGCTCATTGAAAAATAGGCCCATAAGTGGCCTGATACAGATCTTCAGAGGTACCATATATACTATAGATGATGAGAGTTCGGATATGACAAGGAAGCTGAAGGATGTACACTTTGGATTTCAAGACTAGGAGCATCAAAAACTTGAAAACTACAAAACAATAATATCTCACTCAAATGTCATATAGTGAGATAACTTGAATCTGATTTGATTAACTTGCCACAAGTTAACTTTTAGTAGCCACACAATTTTCAAGCAAATAATGTTGTCTCTACACTTGCACCAATCGTAAGTATAATAAATTTTCTTCAACCTTCTCCAAATAATGAACCAAAACTTTACTATTGCCTTGGTAGTTGTCTAATTGAAAGCAAATTTTGCTTCTCACCTAATTGGTTTTTGATTATGTTTCCATTTTTTGATAAAACTTGTTATACTTCGATAGCTATAAATGAAATATATTCTTCTCATATCTAAATCATGAACACAACTTGCGATACAATTAGTTACATTGCATTGAAGATGATATGAGAGTCTAGGGAACCTCATATAGTTGCAATGTTCATTTGTTTTACCCTTAATTCCAAGGCATTGTAATAATTTGGTTTCATGCAAATAGAAGATGCAGAGGTGGGTGGGTTGGTTGCCAATACTCAACTTCAATATATATTTTTTTGAATGGTCATCATCTTATTAGATCAAGATGATACCACTCGAGCGGGCTGATTCTATTCAACCATTGATCACCATAATGGGTGATAACTTACTTTTCTTTAGGGAACCTATCAAGATTAATGAGATGGAATGGGAGATGACAATGCAAGAAGACCAAAAGATTACTACTTTGGAAACAAGTTTTAGCAATATTTCAACGGAAACCATTCCCTATGTTGTAGTCAATACGACTTTTGGGAAATGTTCTAAGATCATCATGGAAGTAACTTAATATGCCCCTTCCTCCATCAATTCCATTTGAATCAAGGTCTAATATTTCGGCTATAATGTAGTTAAAATGGTTTTAAAATGACAATATGTGATGCACCTACAAGTGTGTTGCACTACTTACAAATTTGTCTCCCAAAAATGGATGATTTGGGTGATAATCTGATTTCCCATATTGATAGACAAAATGATGATATGCAAACAATCAATGGCATTCTTCAAAAGTTTGATTTACATTACAATTCTAAGGAGGATTTCATTGATAGTTTAATTACTTATATTGACAACTAAAATTATGATATACAAGTAATTGACATTTCTTAGAAAGCTTCGACCAAAAGTTAGTGATGATGAGGTGTTGAAAACCTAAATGTTTTATTAATCAGAATTCCTCAAATGTTTCTAAGGCTTCCCATAGGAACAACCTATTGCAATTTGCCAAAAGCTTGAAAACATTGTGCAAGTGATGATGATAATGAAAAGATTTGGAAGCGATCCATCATCTGATCATCTATCAAAATTGGACGCTATCATCTAATGTGAATGCTAACTATTTGGAATCTCATGGTTTGGAATTCAATCTAAAACAATCTAGAACCTAGCCAAGAGTTGAACAAAACAATATTAACAACACAAATGTAATTGTATCATCAATTGAAACAAAATATAAAAGGTCTAGTTTATTGTGTACCTTTGTAGTTTGTATTGAAGCTTGAAGCTTGAACTTTGTAGGTGGACCTAAAATGCAAAGCAAGAAACTATCCACAACACTTGTGAAAATAAAGACAACTAAAAGTGACAATGAAGTTCACTTCCAAAAAGCCAATGAGATGACAAAGGTTGTGACAAATTTCGTAACAAGCATGTAAGTATTTCCACATGATTTCAAGATTGTCAATCTCTAAAGTTTTGAAACTATATTTTGCTAGGTAAAAATACAATTAAAAGAGTCACCCAAATATTTTTTAAAACTATATTTTTTTATGTTTGAAAAATCACGAGGAAAACATAATAATTTGTGTTATCATATATTTTTTTGGAATATTTTTCATGAATTGCAAAGTTTATATGCTTAAAACTTGACACAAATATAAAAAAAATTGCATGTTCAAATCACTCAAACCTCAAAAGTGGATAGTCCTTTTTTTCTATCAAATGTGTACCATTCTTTTTTAAAATTGAAGAAAATTTTAAGATTGATGATTGAAAGATCAAAAGGACTTGAACTTATAAAAATATTTTTTATAACTAGTTTGAACACATTTGGTTTGATTGTGTTCTTGATCATACAAATTGTGGATTTTGAAAATGTGACCTTAATAAATAAATAATAATAAAATAAAATTATATATATATATATATTGATGAAAGGCATGAATACATATACATAATATATATGATATAAATTTAATTTGTTATCAAAACATATTTATATCTAACATGTAGTGTTAAATTAAATATTTAAAATATAAAATCTTAAATTTATAAACTATTATAAAAATGACACATGTCATGTGCAATATTTGAAAAAAGATATTTACCTTAATGCCCCTAATTCCTTGGACCGTATTTTCACCTTATTTGACAATTTTTGAAACTAGTTTGAATTTTACAAGAATATCACATGAAGAACGAAATTAGATTACAATTATTCTAATTAATAAGTTAGATAACACTAGGTTAATATGTAAATCAAGAATTCATTTAAAAAGTTGTGGTGGTGTATCCATAACCTTAATGAAACCTGACATTGAGATTGTTGCAAATTTGTGGTTTTGTAGCTTAAAATTTTCTTATATGACGAACATGATGCTTATATCACCAATGATTTTTTTCTACTATTTTTGCCACTGCTTCATTACTTTTTGTTCCTTATCTATATACGGTAGTTTTGGTTGTTGTGGAAGCTACCATAGTTGCAGATTATACCCAATTTTTTTTTTCTTAAGGCCAAAGCATGTTGAATCTTACAATACAATATTGGAGTTTGCATGTGAAGAAGCATTTGAATGGTGTATGTCCAAACCTAGATTGGATGTAGACCTGACATGTTTGGAACCTTGAGCATTAGAGGGGTTACTTCAAAAGCAAGGTATGCCAATTCATGTTTGGATCTTTGCACTTTTCCAGTAATGTTTTCAAGGGAGCTTATCCTAAACCAAAATAAGCAATGCATACATAGCATGTGGTGGACCTGACATGCTTTGCCATTATTGTTATTTTTCCTGAACCATATTAGGAAAAGAAATGACACCATTTGTATTATGTTGAAATTTTTTGTCAAAATATGTTGCTACTTGATACTTGCAAAATGAAGCCTTGTACTTATTGCAGTATTTTACTAGTTGATTGATGAATGCATTCTAGTTAAAGACAATACCGACTAATTTAAGGAAATGATTCAAGAAACCCACACCTACCCCCGGACGCATTGGGATCAGGTGGCAAAAATATTGTCTAAGTTGTAAAATGGGGATTACGGAGATTAGGTAAAGGGAATATTGTTCAAGTTGCTACATGTGAGGAACTGGGATCAGATAAAGAAAATATTGCCCAAGTTGTGAAAGTTCAAGCACAAAGATGTTCAATCCTCAGATCCAAAGTGCCAAAATAAGCTATCTGAGAAGGATTAAGATAATCGTGGACACAGAAAAATTGCACACCGAATTTGTAAAGGGGATGTAACTTGATGTGTAACTTAATATAGTTACACAATTACTTAGGTAATTGTCTAAAGGGGTAAGTTGAGTGGTAAGGTTCCATGATTTGGTCATGGTGCATTGACTTTCACATATTAATTTATGTGGAAGTCATGTGCACCATGTGATTATGTTTCCTTGTGATTAATTGTGGAATCACATGGGGACCATGTGATTATGTTTCCATGTGATTAATTGTGGAATCACATGGGGACCATGTGATTATGTTTCCTTGTGATTAATTGTGGAATCACATGGGGACCATGTGATTATGTTTCCTTGTGATTAATTGTGGAATCACATGGGGGACCATGTGATTATGTTTCCTTGTGATTAATTGTGGAATCACATGGGGGACCATGTGATTATGTTTCCTTGTGATTAATTGTGGAATCACATGGGGGACCATGTGGTGGATAAACTTTACGAAGTTTCTTGATTAGTTTCCTTTTGGTTGGTATATAAGTGGGTGTTTGTGACCTCAAGAAACACCTTCACTTGTACAAATTTATTGTATAAATGCAAAGTTTGTTAGAATCGAAGTTTTGGTTTTTGAAAGACTTTTGGTTTGGAATGGTTTTAGTGTTGTTGGTGTTTAGTTCATGGTAGGAGAATGGTGAAGCTTGCATAGACAATTGAAGGGTTAGAAAATAATTTTACAACCAAGAACATGGATTTCATAGCTATGTAGCAATCATACATAGTTTCAGTTCCAAACCTGTTCGTGTTGTACAAAGACATAGTTCTGGGGAATTTTGGGGACAAAAGATGTTGGCAAGTTGACCTTCATCAAGGTGAATATTACATAACATACCCTTTATCTATTTATTTATCGTGTAGGTCTCTTAGTAGGCATGCATAAGTTCTTATAATGTCTTTGACACACTTTTGTAAGCTTGTTAAAAATATTATTAAAGTCCGTCATTGGTACATTTATGCCGAAATATTTTATGTTTTGTTGTAGCTATGGCATTTGCCAATGTTATCCAAATTTCTCCTTAAAAGAAATTGAGAAGAGTCACATCTCTAGAAATCTATCGAAGTGCAACTTATTTCCAACTTTCAAGTTGTTTGAAGTTAGGCTTTGTTTCTTAAGTATTTTTGAGCTATTACAAGTCTTTAAAGATTACCCCAGACTGCAGCTCCATAAGCCCAAAATAATAACTTTCTCCTTGTTTGGTGTCCTAGAAAGCACTCCAAAGTTATGGTCCTCCAAATTCACTGAAGTTACCCAAATGTGGGAGATCTACTCACACCAACATTGTGGAACCATACCAACTGAATGACTCTGTAGGGTTAGTGGACTTCCCTGGCAATGATGGCTTGGGGGGGATATGCAGAGAAGTGGACCCAATTTCGAGAACTCCCAAGTTTTTGTGTTCTAATTCTTGAGTTTCCAGGTACATGAACATTGTCTTTTTCTCTTTAACTATCTCTATTATACATAGTAATATCCCCCATATAAAGTATTAAGGAGGTTCAGTTTCCTAAACCCTATTGCCATGTTCAAGAGTCATATACCATGTACTTGATTTAAGCTTTCAATATTTTAATGATACTTTTCATGGGACCAAAATCATGGGTGTGTGAGTGGGGCTTTGTTAAATGAGTATTATGATGCATATTTTTTTGGCCTATTAATAATCTACGGCGTTGAGTTTTTGGCACAAGGCTGAAACAAATCTTGATTGTGGATCTATGGCTTCTGCAAAATGATATCAAGAAAGGCCAAAAAGAGTTGTATGACAGAATTAAAGGCAACATTGACACATCCAAGATCAAAGTAGTATTCAACAAGGTGGACATCAATTTTTATCCTGGTGAAGAAGATGATGAAGCTCATTATTTTGAAAAGCAAAAAGACAACACTGTAAGCAAGTTAGGTGAGGGCTGTAAAAGAGAGAACATTTATTAGGGGTGTTTCGAGCCCAAGCCCAAAAAGTCAGATCAAGAAATGCAAGCATTGAAGAATATGAGCGTCCTTGGATTTGAAGACTTTTTCAATGAATTGCGACTTCACCGTTTTGCTTAATTTTTATTCCTTTGTACATTTTCCTAATCTATGGTGTGTTTTTTTAATAAAGCTTTACATGATTTTAATTGCGACTTCACAAGATGGATCAAAATTTGAAAAATGGCATGACAAGGGATTCGACTTTAGTCCCACATCCTAGATGTTGAAAATTATTTTCTAGGGCTCCACGTTACTTTGCACAACCATAGCAATATGACCTCCAAATTTTATATGTTAGATCTCTCAAATATATAATCTTTCATACTCTTGTTTTTACTACAATTATGAATTTTGTCTTAATGCAAAGACAAACGAAAAAAGTCATTATGTAAAACCATTGTTGACTCTCATATTGACATGCATTTTTTATGACTATCATCATGTATACATACAACATATGATTGCATGATTATTTAGTATTGCCTTGGAATAGTATGATAGACATTGATCTAAATATCTTAAGACATAAATGATAAGTTTTAATAGTTTAATTTGGACCACACCCATCTGAACTCAAAATCAGTCTTAGTTTCACAAGAGCACTTAATGCAAAAATAGTTTGATATTTGACAACTACATTGCATATTATTTTATTTTTAATGGATTTGTGTTGGAGTTGAAACTATAATTTTTCTTGCATACACTATTAATTATAGAGATGTTAGAATGTATTCAAATGCTTTATATCTATTTATTAAGGAAGGTAGTTTGTTTGTTGAATTGTTTGTCAATTGTCAAGTTGATATCTCTCATCCCCGCCCCCCCTCCTCCCCCAACTCTTGGTACCATGGGGGGTGCATAGAGATGATTTTTGTAATGTTTAGAACTATGATGCAAGAGTTATAGAATATTGGACAATTTTTCATTAAAAATTAATTTAATCAACTAAAAGACATTCAAATGCACACTTTTGGTACTGTTACAAAGTGCCCAATAAATAGTATTATATGGAGGTAATTTCATAAGTTTTAGACCTAAATTGCAAAAGATATTGGATTTTGAGTGTTCTTAGTCATTGAAAATCCAATAAACATTCAAAAAAATCAAAACTACAAAAATTAAAGTTTATCCTTGCATTGTAACATGTTTTACAAATTGTAATTCAAAAAAATATTTTGTTTAATGGTTCTTATGTTTATATCATCTCATTCATGCAAAACACTTTTGATTTTCATTGTGATTGTTGTTTAAAGCAAAATAACTTAGACCCATGTTGTAAATTATCTTATATCATGTTATCTATTCCATGACCTAGTTGTGCATATTGGGGCAAAGCTACCAGTGTGTGCCCATCCATGGATAACAATGTGCCTATCATGCATGAAATTAAAAAAAAACCATGAAAATGGGAATAATGGTTCTTAAGTCAAGTTTGGAAAATGATTGAGCCACCAAAGTAAAGAAACATAGGGTCAATTTGGGAGGCTTCAAGAAGGTCTAGACATGACATGATTTATATTACACTAGAGCACATTCAATTGATGCACAAGTTGTCAATCAGATACCTAACTTCTTGTTTTCAATCATGAGTACCTTCATATTGCTTGTATCCACATTGTTGTCTAGGGTGCCCTGAAGCAACATGCCAAGATCTAAGTCCTCTTTTGAGAAGGTGTCTTTTGATGGTCACTGTTCAATTTCTGGG